>ERZ836939.472-NODE-472-length-55004-cov-11.255091_pt1 | contig 55004 bp, 51 predicted proteins | sample MGYA00519912_ERZ836939 | MGnify/ENA primary metagenome ERZ836939 (study PRJEB31850, sample SAMEA3708810) | human gut metagenome | biome: human gut; feature: human-associated habitat; material: faeces | place: China | collected 2014 ...
CGCTTTTCACCACATCTGACAACTCCACAAACCCTTGTAAAACAAGGATTTGAACATAAATTCGAGTTCTGAAGATTATCTCTTGCTGAACTGCGGAGCGCGACGAGCTGCTTTGAGACCTGGTTTCTTTCTTTCTTTCATTCTTGGGTCACGAGTTAAGTAACCTGCAGATTTTAATACTGGTCTGTATTCAGCGTCTGCTTCAAGCAGTGCTCTGGAGATTCCGTGACGGATTGCACCAGCCTGACCTGTGAATCCACCGCCATGAACGTTTACTAATACGTCGAATTTGTCTGCTGTTTCAGTAGCAACTAACGGCTGGCGAACAACAACTTTAAGTGTTTCTAATCCGAAGTATTCGTCGATATCTCTTTTATTAATTGTAATTTTACCTGTTCCCGGTACTAAGTAAACACGAGCTACAGATGATTTTCTTCTTCCTGTTCCATAGAATTTTGTACTAGCCAATGTTCTTTACCTCCTATTAAAATGTTAATACTTCTGGTTTCTGAGCTGCATGGTTGTGCTCTGGTCCAGCGTATACGTGAAGTTTTTTAATCATGCTTCTTCCTAAAGGTCCTTTTGGAAGCATACCTTTAACAGCGAGTTCAAGAACCTTTTCCGGTTTTTTAGCCATCATTTCTTTTAATGTGGTTTCTTTCATTCCACCAACATATTCTGAGTGATGATAGTAAATTTTCTGATCCATTTTTTTACCGGTTACAGCTACTTTATCAGCGTTAACGATGATTACATAATCACCTGTATCTACATGAGGAGTATAAACTGGTTTGTTTTTTCCTCTTAAAACTTTTGCAACTTCAGATGCAAGACGACCTAATGTCTGGCCTTCAGCGTCCACTACATACCATTTTCTTTCAATCTTATCCGGATTAGCCATATAAGTGTTCATGGTTTTACCTCCCTAATTTTCAACATATCATAATCTGATTACTTCATAAATAAAATTTATATGAAAATACTATACCGGGGCTTTTGGCTAAGTATTTTCGCACTACGTCACATTGAGATATTATATTATACTTACCCTTTAATGTCAATCTTTTTTTAAGAAATATTACAACATGAAACGCAAAATCTTTCTTGTTCTTTTTTCTCTCACGATTCCACTCCGATTTTCGGACAGATATCATTTAAGCAACATTTTTCACAATGCGGTTTTGTTCTCGCCGAACAGACTTCTCTTCCATGATACACCAGTCTGTGACAGAATTCACTGCCTTCTTCCGGTGGAATAATTTTCCAGAGTGCCATCTCTACTTTCTTTGGCTCTTTAATTCCATCTACAAGCCCCATACGGTTTGTCAGGCGGATACAATGCGTATCTGTGACAATCGCCGGCTTTCCAAATACATCCCCCATAATCAAGTTTGCACTTTTTCTTCCGACTCCAGGCAGTTTTAATAACTCATTAAAATCATCCGGAACTTTTCCGTTATATTTTTCTTTTAACATACGCATGCAGGCACTGATATCTCTCGACTTGCTTTTTCCAAGACCACATGGTCTTACAATTTCCTCAATCTGCTCTGGTTCTGCTTTTGCAAGTGCATCCACATCCGGATATTTTTCATATAATTTTTCTACTACAATATTCACTCTTGCATCCGTACACTGTGCAGCAAGACGCACGCTGACCAGAAGCTTCCAGGCTTCATTGTAGTCTAAGGTGCAATCAGCATCCGGATATTCCTCTTTCAATCGTTTTATGACTTCCAAAGCCATTTCCTGTTTTTCCATCGTATTTTTCTCCCGATTATCTTTGTAAAGCGGACATTTGCAAGCCGCATTCAATTATTTTATCGCAAGCCGGTTAATCTGTGTTGCAAGATAACCTGCACCATATCCGTTATCAATATTGACTGTTGCAATTCCATTTGCACAGGAATTAATCATTGTAAGAAGTGCCGATAATCCATGAAAACTTGCACCATATCCCACAGAGGTCGGAACAGCAATCACCGGCACATCTACGAGACCACCAATTACACTCGCAAGTGCTCCTTCCATTCCGGCAACCGCAACTACACAATTCGCATCCTGAATTTCTTTAATATTAAAAAGTAAACGATGGATTCCACTGACTCCCACATCAAATACTCGCTCTACTTTCGTTCCAAAGTATTCTGCCGTCTGTGCTGCTTCTTCTGCCACTGCAATATCTGCTGTTCCGGCTGTACACACTGCAACCAGACCCTTTTTTTCTCTTTTCTTTCCATCTATTTTTAAAATTCCGGAAAGCGGGTCATATTCTGCAGCCGGAAATTTTTCTTTTACCAGCTCATATTGGTGTACAGAAGCCCTTGTCCCAAATACTTCTCCGTTTTTTTCATATAACTTTCCTACAATATGAAGCAGGTGTTCATCCGCTTTTCCACTACAGAAAATCACTTCCGGAAAGCCGGAGCGAACTTCTCTATGCATATCCAGTTTCGCATATCCCATTTCTTCAAACGGCTCTCTCTTAAAATAACTTTCTGCTTCTTCTATTGATATTTTTCCTGATTTTACCTGTTCTAATAATTCCCTTGTTTCCATTTCTATTTCGATTGCCCTTTCTGACTGTCAAATAATTTGAACGCAGATAAGCATTCCCCCGCTTCAAGTGTGCAGAGCACTAAGCGGTGGGTGAGGGGGATACTTCTGTCGGTGGGAGTTGAAAGCTTCCACTGACAGATCGCAAAGCGACTGCGTTCATGAGCAAGTAGCAAAGCGGATTGCAAATGTCCGCTTTACACAGCTTTATTATAAGCATTTCACCAAAAGAAAGTCAATCTTAATGTACTCGCTCAAAAAAGAAGTACCTGCTCATTTTTGCAAATACTTCTTTTTTCAAAATTTATACCTTTCGATACGGCATTTTCTGATACATAATTTGTTCAAATTCCTCGACAGGCATTGGATGTGCAAACCAGAACCCCTGTGCCTCTTCACATCCTGCTTTTCTTAAGACCTCAACCTGTTCCAGATTTTCCACGCCTTCACAGACCACACGATAACCAAGCCCTTTCACTACTGCAACAATCTGATGCAGAAAATACATTCCACGTTCACTTGTCTTACAGTTATCCATAAAAACTTTGTCAATTTTTACCGTATTAACCGGAATGTCAATCACTGTGTTTAAAAGGGAATAGCCTGAGCCAAAATCATCCAGTGCAGTCTGCATATTGACTTTCTGAAATCTTTCAAACAATCGTTTTACGTTGTCATAATACGATACCGTCGCTGTCTCTGTCAGTTCAATTTCAAGCAAAGCAGGGTTAATTCCATAACGATTTAAAATCTCCAGATAATGCTCAACAGTATCACAATCTCTTGCGTGGAGGATTGAAGCATTTACCGAAATCGGAATCAATTTTCTGCCCTTTTTCTTATTTTCTGCAAGAAACTTTACAACTTCTTCAAATACAAAAAAGTCCAAATCAATAATTCTTCCATTTCTTTCATATAAAGGAATAAATGCATCCGGTATCATAACAGTTCCATCCGTTCTCTGCCATCTTACCACCGCTTCCGCACCGATAATCGAATAATCAAAAAGGGAAACTCTTGGCTGTAAATAGATTTTAAACTCTCTGTTTCGCATTGCGAGGTCGAATCCATTGATAATTTCATTTTCCACTCTTTGTTTTTCTTCCATCTCTTTTCCGTAAACCTTCACACTGATTCCTGTTACCTTTGAGACTTGTTTCCTTGCATAATTTGCCGCATCAATTGCAATAGACGTATTTCCATTTGCTTCTTCAATAAAATAAATTCCTGTCCGAATCCGAATTCTGGTATCCGGAAAAATTCTTTCCTGCTGTTCTACAAAGGTTTGATTTAACCGATCTACTGCCTCTGCGGTATCACTTCTTTTTTTATACGGCATAAACAACAAAAACTGGTCGGAAACTACGCGGGTAAAATAAATCTGTTCTTCCTGCTGCATCGTTCCGATAATATAATTACTGAACTCTCTCAACAGACGGTCTCCCATCTGATATCCCCATTTCTGGTTAAAATACTTAAAGTTCTCAAAATCTGTATATACCATCACATAAGAACTGATACTGTCATCAGCAAGCACCCGTTCTACTTCTTCTTTAAAACGGGTAAAAGAAATCAAACCGGTCAAATCATCAAACTCCGGATTTGTAAACATTCCATTACTCATGGAATTCATTAAAAACAATTTTCCAAGATGTGCTGCAATAATCTTTGTAATTTCACCTAAAATCTGCCGTTCTTCTTTCTTCCAACTGCGTTTTTCTTTACAAACCGTATAAGAAACCGAACCTGCATATTTCCCCTCATAATAGATTGCAGTATGCACCGCTGTTTTGACATCTCCATGAAGCAAAATTTGAATTCCAGATTCACTATAACCAAGTGCTTTCATCTCGTCTTCCTGAAGCACCGTCGTTCCATTCTCATCATAACTGTAAAATAATTTTAAGAAATCCTCTTTTTTATAATTTATTTTCTGTTCCAATGCCTGCGGTACATTGTCCGCTGTCCACTGATACATCTTCTCGCACATATTAACCTTAATATCCGTACGAAGCACAGTAATACGATCCAAATTAAAACTTTTACCTACAATTTCTAATAAACTGTTTACTGCACTGTCAAAGTCACCTGCTTTTTCAAATGTTTCAAATGCCGTTGCCACCAGACTTCCCCTGTATCCGGATATCGGTCTTTTTCCTCTTCTGTGCTCTTCTATTTTTTCCTTCTTTTCTTCTACACTTTGAAAGCGCTGAAGACTATCACAAAATACATACTGGTCTCTTCCGTTTTCTTTTGCACGGTATAACGCCCAGTCTGCATTTTTTAATATCTGTTCATAAGTATATCCCGAAACATTTTCCGGAAGATAACACACTCCAATACTACAGGTCATAGAGTATTCTTTTTCCTGAAAAGTCTGATTCCGAATCGAATGAACTAACTGCATAGCTTTACGAACCAATGCTTTATTGGGAATATCTTTGAATAAAATTACAAATTCATCACCGCCTGCACGCATTACAACATCTTTTTTATCACAGACCATAAGCAACAATTTTGCCAAATCTTTTAATACAACATCTCCAAATAAATGTCCATAATTGTCATTCACATCTTTAAAATAATCCACATCAATAATCATCAGACCACAAGCGGAATAAGGGTCTTTTGTTCTTAGATATTTTTCAATTAATTTCGTTCCCGCCCTTTTATTATAAAGCTTTGTGAGTGGATCTCTCTGCGCTTCTTCCTGCAGTTGCTCTTCCCTTCTTCTCTCTATCGTAACATCTCTGATACTTCCCAGAAGCACCGACTCTTCATTCAGACTTTTTGGAAGATAAACCGAATTTAAATTCTTTCTTGAAATCAAACCTTCCCCCTCTACATATCTGATTTCAATCGAATTTCGTACTTCTCCATTGCAAAATCCTACCATTTTCCACTTATCTTCCGGATGAATTTTATCTTCTTTTTGCAGATATTCCATAAAATGTTCAATTTTTTGAAGCATCTGAAACTGACCGTCATATAAAATAAATACTTCCCTTTCCGGGAAATATTCAAATAATAATAATTCTTTTCGTTTTATCATAGAAGCCAAAATTGCCTGCCTGTGTTTTACCCTCATAACCGCTTCCGTATCTTTGCATTCACCTTTCATACCTCTTACTCCCTATATTTTTTATATCCATACTATACCGCTCTCATACCTTATTTTAAAATTATACCAATTTTTTTTAATTTTGTATACTAGCCAAACGGCTTGTATTCTGTTTAAAACTGCGTTTTTTAACCGAATCAAGCAAGTCCCTGTCAGTAAAAAAAAGATGACTACACAAAATTTAAAGTGTAGTCATCTTCTGTCTATTTCTTATTTTTCTATAACGTATTTTAGTTTGCTGCAAGCTCTAACATTCTCTTTAATGGTTTTCTTGCTGATTCACGAAGTTCTTCATCTAATTCAATTTCCGGTGCCATTTTTTCAAGACTTTCTAATACATTTTCCAAATTCACTTTTTTCATATTCGGACAGAACTGACGATGTCCAACCGAATAAAATTTCTTCTCTGGATTTTTCTGCATTAATTCATAGAAAATTCCCATCTCTGTACAGATAATAAAGCTGTTTTTTTCTGAAGAAGTTGCATAATCAATAATCTGTGAGGTACTTCCAATAAAATCTGCTACAGAAAGTGTATCCGGTGTACATTCCGGATGTGCCAAAACCATTGCTTCCGGATGTACTTCTTTTGCTTTTAAGATATCTTCTTTATGAATGCTCTTATGTACATGACAGAAACCGTCATTAAAAATAAAATGTTTGTCCGGCAGTTTTTCTGCTATATGGCGTCCCAGATTTTCATCCGGAATAAAGAAAATATGTTCATTTGGAAGCTTCTTTACGATCTTGAGCGCATTAGAAGAAGTCACACAGACATCAGAATGTGCTTTAATCTCGGCTGTTGAATTGACATAACAGACAACTGCAACATCCGGGTACTGTTCTCTTACTTCTTTAATTTTTTCAACATCTACCATGTGCGCCATTGGACAATCCGCACTGGACTCTGCCATTACTACTTTTTTCTCAGGATTTAAAATTTTTGCACTTTCTCCCATAAATGAAACTCCACAGAACAAAATTGCATCTTCAGATACTGTTGTAGCCTTTTCTGCAAGATAATAAGAATCTCCCACAAAATCTGCAATTTCCTGTACTTCCCCATCCACATAATAGTGTGCCAGTATTACTGCATTTTTCTCCTTTTTCATTCTGGCAATCTTTTCTTTGATTTCTTTATTGCTCATATTCCTTCCCCTTTTCATTTGGTTTAATTTTTAAAAAGCACACCAAAAGCGCACTTTCTTATTATTCTTTATTATTCTTTCTTATTATTTACTTTTTCTTATTACTCTTCCTGACTGTCACTCTTTTTACTTCCGCGCAAATCATAATCATCCAGAAAATTGTAAGCTTCTTTGTCTTTGTGATAACCGATAACCGTTCTTAAATTTATATTACGGACACTGTTAAAAATATTGGTTTCGATCACATCGCTGGTCTTTCTAAACTGCGCAATCAGTTCTTTCATCTCATCACGTTTCGAACCTCTGCCTCCGCCACAGCTGACGCAGTTTTCTGTAAAACGACATGCACACTGGATAAAATGCAGTCCGTTGTAATCTCTCCATGCTTTAATCGCATCTTCTTTTACCATGTATAATGGACGAATTAATTCCATTCCCTCAAAATTCTGGCTGTGCAGCTTCGGCATCATGGTTTCTACTTTTCCGCTGTATAACATTCCCATTAAAATGGTTTCGATTACATCATCAAAATGATGTCCCAGTGCAATTTTATTACATCCCAATGCCTTTGCATGAGAATACAGATAGCCTCTTCTCATACGTGCACATAAATAACATGGATTTTTTTCGATTGTTGCTACCGTATCAAAAATTTCACTTTCAAATACAGTAAGTGGAATTCCAAGTAAATCTGCATTATCCTGAATAATTTTCCAGTTATCTTCATTATAGCCTGGATTCATTACAAGAAAAACTGCTTCAAAATGAATTTTTCCATGACGTTTTAATTCCTGAATCAGTTTTGCAAGCAGCATGGAATCCTTTCCACCGGAGATACAGACTGCAACCTTATCTCCCTCCTGAATCAGTTGATATTCATTTAAGGCTTTTGTAAATGGACGCCAGATGGATTTCCGAAATTTCTTAATAATACTTCTCTCAATTTCTTTTGTCTTTTCTTCTTTGCTTTCTTTTGTATCTTCCTCCAGAAAACGACTTAAAGAAAGACGCAGATAAGCCCGATATCCACCTTCTACATTAAAAGCATTGTATCCGGCTTTTGTCGCTGTTTCAATATAATCCTTACTTCTCTCTCCGGTATGACAGATAAAGTAAATTGGTTTCTCTTTTTCCAGCACTTCTTCATATCGTGAATCAAACTCTTCCATCGGCAGATTCACTGCCCCCGGAAAACTTCCTCTTTTGTATTCTTCCTCCGGACGCAGGTCAATCACCTGAATCTCATCTGCACTTAACTGTTCTAATTCTTCTACCTGAATTGTTTTCATAACTTCCTAAATCACCTGTATTAAAATCATATTTACGGCTGTTCCAAGCAAAATACTAAGAAACGTATTATGCTTCCATTTATAACTGACCGCAACAACTGCTACTGCCAGAAAATTTGCGATTCCTGTGTGAGAAAAATCACTCCCTGTTTCCTTTAAACAATACACAATCAGCACAGCCATAATTGCTGATGGCAGGATTTTTCCAAGATAAATCAGTTTTTCCGGCATTTTGCGTTCCCCACGAAATGCAAGAAACGGCAATGCACGCAAAAAAATGTAATCCCCGCCGACACTGCCACAACCAGAAAAAAGAACTCTATCTTCATGACTGTGCCTCCTTTTCTCTCATCAAAAGCAGAACACCTGAAACAAGAATTAAAAGAAAGCAGCATAAAGAAGTCGTTTCCCCATCTTCTTAAATTCATCTACAAACGTTAAACTATAAAAGGTCTGCCTGCTGTTCATCAAAAATGCAGTCACCGCAATCGTAATAATAGAAGTTCCACCACTTAAAAATGAAATCAGCACAAACTGAAATGCTCCGGTATACACAACCAGGCTGATAAGCAGTGACTGATACCAGACAAATCCTGCTTCTTCCATTGTAATTCCATATGCTATACTGACAAACACATAGCTGCATAAAATTGGAATTGACTTTAAAAATGCTTTTTTTACGGTTTCTTTCTGCATAAATTTTATCCTAAAGTATCGCCAAATTTTGGTTTTCAATCCGTTAGTGGCATAGTATCACTATTGAGAAACCTTGTCAAGTGAACTACTCTGCTACAAGTAACCGAGCTTCTTGCTTCAATCACCACTCTTCACTTCTCTCGTATTATCGGTCACTCCATTCTTCTTTTGATTTTAAGTATTCCAATCTTCTAAAAAACATTTCCTGATATTGAGGAAGATTTTTAAAACAAACCTCATTTACAGGTTTTATCTGATTCAATCCAATTTTTTTAACAGCTTCTTCGGCAGCCTCTTTTTGTGTCGCATGGCTTCCAAATAAAGTCTGACAGTTTGCGCCTTCTAATGTATCATAAGCATGAAATGCCTGATTGAAATCCATTAACTTATGAAGTGAAACCGGTTTATTTGTTGAGTTTTTTACTAAGACTCCCCAGTTTCCCCAATGCCGGTCTGTATTTCCAATTAAATAATCTACAATGTTCATCATATAATAGGCACGCTTGTCCAAGTTTAAAATATACTTTTTGACATCTTTTTCTTTATTCATGCAGTAAACTTCAAAGGCTTCCATCGAAACGATAGAATATTCTCTCGAAGTAATATTGTCACTTACACTGACTTCTTCGCTATCAAAAAAATCTCTTTCATAATATACTTGGTCTACATTAAAGCATCTGCAGATTTGACTTGCAAGAAGTTCTCTTTCCACTACTTCTTTTCCGCCATCTTTTAAAAGCCGAAAACCATTCTTTGTTCTCTGCCATGCTTTAGGAAAACATCCATTCGTAGCCAAATCCCTTGCCCATGCTTTATTTTCTACTGTATATTGGTTTCCTCTTAAAGAAATATCAATAAACGTATTATCCAAATGATTCTCGTATAAATTAATTTCTGAAAATCGTACTACTTCTTCAAATTTTTTAACCCAAAATACATCCGTTAAAGATGCACAACGATAAGTAAGAGCTATTTTCGCACGCTCCCTGTCGGTTACTGCCTGCAACATTCCAATACTGTTTAAAATTTCTTTGGCATAGACACGGTCTAAGGTTAAAACTCGTGTCGAGCACCAATAATAAAAATTCGTGATATTATTTACAAGAGTATCAATATCCTCCTCTTCTTCAAGATAAAGATTATAAGGCATAAAAGATTTAAAATAAATTTTACAGTGCCCTGTTTTATCAATTCTTGCAACTCGTCTGTCTTGGTGCATAATTTCGTAAACATCGTCTTTTATTTTTACCATCTGTTTTCCTCTGAATTTAATAGATTTGTTTTTATTATACTGAATAATGGAGCAAAATGTCATCTTTTATTTTGGAATTTTATATTGACTTTTTGCCAGATTCTGCTAGAATAATGCCTTGTAAAATTAAGTAGTGGATTTTTCCTGACAGATAAAACCGTCTCTTTTCGCCACACAGCAAGAATGCTGTGTGGCTTTTTTTATCTCCAAAATCTGCTGTATTTATAATTCAAAACGAAAGGAAATTAAACACATGAATGACAATTTTATGAAAACCAAACCGGTTTTACCTTTGCTTTTATCTTTAGCTCTGCCCATGATGCTGTCCATGCTTGTAAATTCCCTTTACAATATTATTGACAGTTTCTTTGTTGCAAAAATCAGCGAAGATGCCATGACCGCACTTTCTTTAGTCTTTCCAATTCAAAATTTTATTAATGCCGTAGCAATTGGATTTGGTATCGGAATTAATGCAGTTGTCGCATATTTCTTAGGCGCAGGCGATAAGAAAAGTGCAAATCAGGCAACAACATTAGGTATAATTCTTGCCATTATCCATGGAATTCTCCTGACTGCCGGAAGCATTTTACTTATTCCATATTTTTTAAAAATGTTCAGTCATTCCGAAAACGTAATTTCACTTGGAATTGAATATAGTAATATTGTATTTGCTTTTTCACTGATTATTATGTTAAATGTTGGATTTGAAAAAATTTTCCAGTCTGTAGGGAAAATGAAAGTAACAATGTTTAGTATGATGGCAGGCTCTATAACGAATATTATTTTAGACCCGCTTCTTATCTTCGGTATCGGTCCATTTCCAAGAATGGAGATTAAAGGAGCTGCTATTGCAACCAATATCGGACAACTTGTCTGCATGACTATTTATCTTTTGATTTTTATTTTCCGTCCGATTCAGGTAAAAATTCAGAAAAAATATGCGACACTGGATTTTGATTTAATCAAACGTTTATATGCAGTTGGGATTCCGGCAACTTTAAATCTTGCCCTGCCATCCCTGTTGATTTCTGCCCTAAATGCAATTCTAGCTTCTTTTTCAGGAGTTTATGTATTAATTTTGGGTGTCTATTATAAATTACAGACCTTTTTGTATCTTCCGGCAAACGGAATCATTCAGGGGATGCGTCCGGTAATTGGATTTAATTACGGTGCAAGAGAATATAAGAGGGTGAAAAAAATTTACAAAATTGTCCTTCGTATGAGTGCTGGAATTATGCTTGCCGGAACACTTATCTGTTTTATTATTCCAGATGTTTTAATCGGATTATTTACAACAAATCCCGAAACTATTGAGGCTGGAAAGACTGCTCTGCGTATCATCAGTATTGGATTTTTAGTATCTTCTGTCTCCATTACTTCTTCCGGTGCTTTAGAAGGTCTGGGAAAAGGAGTGCAGTCCTTAATCATTTCACTCTCTCGATACATAGTTGTAATTATCCCTGCTGCTTTTCTTTTATCACGAGTTCTTGGTGCAGCAGGTGTCTGGCATGCTTTCTGGGTATCAGAAGCAATAACGGCAATCGTATCTTTAGTTATTTATCAAAAAACAGTAAAACTAAATTAGACTTTTATTTAAAAAGAGCAAATAGCCAGTACTTGTACTTATTCCTGACCATTTGCTCTTTCTTTTCTGATTTTTAAATTCGAAACTTTGCACCTATTTCTTCTTTTTCTCATAACATGATATCATATCCTTCCTAAAAAAAATGAGGTTCCTCTTCATGAATTCTTATTGCAGTTCTATCCTTTTTGACCACGGTCCGAATCCCTTTACAATCAATCTTAGAAATGCTGCTTCCCATAACTGCAATTCCTGTACTACCCTCTGGAGCGGTTCTTCTCTTGAACTTAAACTTCTAAACATTCTGCCATGGAAAACGACCGGATGGAAACAGCATCCTGAAACCGATCAGATCATTCGTATTGAATGTGGCACGGCTCTTCTGATTCTCGCTTCTAAAAAATGCCATCCTAATTCTCAAAAAACGCTTCATAACGGAGACGCCGTCTTTATTCCAGCTGGAACATGGTATAACCTAAAAAATATCAGCAAGTGTCCGTTAAAACTTTCTTTGGTACAGATTTCATCCAATAACTTCAAAAACTAATTTTATGTTTTTTGAATATCATAGTTCTATGTTCTGTGGTAAAATATTGTAAATGTCAAAATCTAATTTTTTACTGAACTAGGAGATGAAAGAACATGAAACACTACATTGATTTTATTGCAGAACAATTAAAGACATTAACTGCAATCCCAAGTCCATCCGGCTATACCAAAAATGCAACGGACTACCTGATGAAACTGCTTCAGGACATGGGATATGAACCGAAATTATCCAGAAAAGGAAATGTGTTTGTAACCCTTGGAGGGGACGGTGAACCTCTGGTTTTAGCTGCGCATGTTGACACACTTGGTGCTATGGTTCGCTCGATTAAAGACAATGGACGCCTTCGCCCGACCACACTTGGCGGACATGTCTGGAGCACTGCCGATGGTGCAAACTGTACCATTCATACAAGAGATGGCAAGGTCTACACCGGTGTTGTCTTAAACACTGAGCCATCCGCCCATGTTGCCGATAAAAAAGTAGAAACCCTTGAAGAAAATATGGAAATTTTACTAGATGAACCGGTTTCTACAAAAGCTGAAACGCTTGCGCTCGGCATCCAGACCGGAGATATTATCGCCATGGACCCTCGAACAGTCATTACCGAAAGCGGTTATATCAAAAGCCGTTTTCTTGATGATAAGCTTTCTGCTTCTATTCTTCTTGGAATCGCAAAAATTGTAAAAGATGAATCTCTTTCCTTTCATCGGAAAGTTTCTTTATTATTTACCGTCTACGAAGAAGTCGGACACGGCGGAAGTTTTGTTCCAGAAGATACAACCGAAATGATTTCTGTCGATATGGGATGCGTTGGGGCAGACCTTGGCTGTACTGAACGGATGGTTTCTATCTGTGCAAAGGATTCCGGTGGTCCTTACAACTATGATTTAGTAACGGAACTTTCCAACATTGCAAAAGAAGAACAGCTCGATTATGCGATTGATGTCTATCCGCATTACGGCTCTGATGTAGAAGCAACTCTTCATGCCGGTTATGATATCCGTCATGGACTGATTGGTCCTGGAGTTTACGCTTCTCATAACTATGAACGTTCTCACCTTGATGGTGTAAAAAACACATTTTTATTGCTAACGACTTATATTACCCGATAATTTTTTAACCAAATCAAGGAAGTCCCCTGCTTCAATTGCCAAAAGCAATAAGCAAGGGTCGGGACTTGCTTGTATCAGGAGGGGGGCAAGCCCCTTCTGATAAGCTGCGTAGCAGCTATTTGGTTATGAGCAAGTAGCGAAAGCGGATTGCGAATATCCGCTTGACGTATTCAAAAATCCTCAGCCACCGGAAAGTTAAACTTCCCAGTAACTGCGGATTTTTTCTTCGTTTAGATGTTCCCCGATTACAATCTGAATTTCCTGTCCCTGAGGAATCGGACTGATACAAAGTTCATCCTGCGTTGCATTTAATTCAATCCAGCTTCCATCTTGATTCTGACTAAATCCCTTGATACGAAATACCTTGCCACAAGATGCATCTTCTAAGATTTTTTTCACCTGTGTTTTTAAAGTCTCGGCATCTAATTTCACATCCATAAAATAAAGAGATTCAAACCCACTTTCCTGTGATACATCCCTCTTTTCATAAGACTCCTGAACATATCCGGCTTCTGCAATCTCGGAAAAATCATCTTCTGATAATTCACTGCCATCTCTTCTCATAAGCATCTCATCTCCTAAAATTCGATTGCACTGAATCTCTTTCAAAGACTGATTTAAAGTGGCAATAGTTGTATTGATTTCTTCTTTCGTCGCTTCTTCTGAACGGCTCAAAATAATCTTTCCAGCATGAGCAGCTTCTGATGCCAGAAGATACCTTGCTTCCTCTGATAAATTCTTCTCTGATTTTGCATTTACAACCGTAATCACACTTCCGATTTGATACCATTTATCTAACGGTTCATCACGAAGCACATCAAAAAATTCATCCACATCATAAATTCCGGAAGGCTCTACTAAAATTCGGTCATAACCACACATTCCCATTGCAATTAATTTTGTGCGAAACCGTCTTCTATGTGTCTCTTTATCACAGCCTCCGGCTATCATTTCGAGTTCACATTTTTCGCCCTCAAGTTCCTGTAACAGCATCATATCTACATTGACAGCGCCATAATCATTTTCCAAAATCCCGATATTAAGCCCTTGACTTATTAAATATTCTGCATATTTTTTTATGAAAGTGGTTTTTCCCGAGCCAAGAAAACCAGTAATTAAATCAATTGTAACCATATTTACGATCCTCCTTTCTTTGTTCCTGATACATCTTTTTCCCTCAATTTTCTTCGGTTTTTCGCATATCATTCTATCATATTTTTTTGGAGCAGACCAGATATTCTGCCTGAACTTTTTATTGACTTTTTTTATCAATCAGCGTAACATAAGCTACCGAAAAAGAATTTTTTACCAATTATAAGGAGAATGATTTAAGAATTTATGACAACAATGAAAACGCAAAATCCCCTCGGTTATGAAAAAGAATCCAAATTGCTTGTCAATTTTGCAATTCCCTGCATTATCTCAATGCTGGTGACCTCCCTTTATAATATTGTAGACCAGATTTTCATTGGACAAGGGATTGGCATGCTCGGAAATGCCGCAACTAATATCGCATTTCCGCTTTCCACTACCTGTACCGCACTTTCTCTTTTACTCGGAATCGGAAGTGCAACTAATTTTTCCCTGCATTTAGGGGCTGGAGAAAAAGAAAAATCTGCCCGCTATGCCGGCAACGGAATCTTTCTGATGGCAGTATTCGGACTTTGTCTGTTTCTTGCAACTACACTTTTTTTAACTCCAATGTTAAAATTTTTCGGTGCAACCACTGAAGTCCTGCCTTATGCCAGACAGTACACCCGCATTACAGCCTTTGGTTTTCCATTTTTAATTGCCAATACCGGAATGAGTAAATTAATTCTGGCAGATGGAAGTCCACGATATTCCATGATTTCTATGTTAATCGGTGCGATTGTAAATACAATCCTTGACCCGATTTTCATTTTCGGTCTGCATCTTGGAATGACCGGTGCTGCCCTTGCAACCATTATCGGACAGATTGTTTCTTTTAGTATCAGTCTTCATTATATGTTTCACTTTAAAAATATTGTGCTGAATCGAAGCTGCTTTCAAATTCAGCTGTCTTACTGTAAAGAAATTTTCCGACTTGGCGCAAGTGCCTGTTTTAACCAGATTGCCATGACTGTCGTACAGATTGTAATGAACAACACACTGTCACACTACGGGGCAAAATCCATATACGGAGGTGATATTCCTCTTGCCTGTGCCGGAATCATCACAAAAGTAAATATGATTTTTATGTCCTTTGTTATTGGAATTTCACAGGGTGTTCAGCCAATTATCGGATTTAACTATGGAGCCAAAAAATATAAACGTGTACGAAAAAGTTATCTGCTTGCACTTGGCGTTGCAACTGTACTTTCCGGCATTGCATTCTTCTGTTTTCAGGTTTTCCCAAGACAGATTATCAGCGTATTTGGAGAAGGAAGCGAATTATACTTCCAGTTTTCAGAACGTTACTTCCGAATTTATATGTTTTTAACCTTAATCAATGGAATCCAGCCGGTTACTTCAAACTTTTTTAACTCGATTGGAAAAGCTCAGCTCGGTGTCTTTATGTCACTCACCAGACAGATTTTATTCCTGCTTCCATTAATTATTATCTTCCCACTTTTTATGGGAATCGATGGTGTCATGTATGCAGGACCGATCGCCGATGCAGCTGCGGCACTTGTCTGCGGCTATTTTACCATTCGGGAATTAAAAGAGTTGACACAATTGGAAAAATTAACTCTGAATCTTTAAGTTCATGAACAAAAAAGCTTGTCCTGAATAAATTCATATTCAAGACAAGCTCCTTTTAAACTAAATTTTAATTGACTTTACTTCATTTTCTTTTCATTTCAGTTTTGAGATTAAGATAACGGAATATACCGATAATAATGACAACTGTTTCCTCTCGTTTCCGGTCCGGCTTCTTCATACCAGTTATACTCAATTTCTTCGTTTTCGTCTGCCCAAAGTTCCGGACAATCCGTATACTCCCAATCCACCGGAATCTTATGTTCTTCCTGCAAGGATGCTTTTAACATCATCTGATGCAGTTCTTCTTTTTCGGTTTCATTTAATACACCCGGTTTTGCTGACACAAAAAGTGATGTACCGGAGCGTGTTACTAAATCTGCCCACTGTGAATTTAATTTCCACGGAATATTTCCCATAATTCCAACGCAGTCTGCATCAATATCAAAAAATGTTCCATGCTGAGGCAGACAAAATGCCAGCGTATTGACTCCCATCATTTTGGTACGCTCCCAGGTTTTTCCACTGGTATCATCCCCGGTTCTCTGCATGTGCATCAAACCTGCACCCAGATGTCCAATCGTATTGCATCCTAAAATCATCACATGATATTCTTTGGCTGTCTCATAAATTGCACGATATAACTCTACTACAATTTCAGCACTTGTTTTGGATTTATCATAAAAGCTCCAGCCATCCGAGGTTGGGAACGGATTCATCTCAAGTCCCCATCTGCCAAATAAATCAAAGGTTGTAAAATCATGTTTGATTAAGGTATATCCCCACTCGCAGATTCGTTTGACATCTTCTTTAATATAAGCAAGCGCCTCCGGATGTGACGGGTCGAGACAGCCGTTGTGAGAAATTCTCCATTCTTCCGGAATCGTCTCTTCCTCATTTAAGAGGAAACGAACCCAGATACCCGGACGTACCCCTTTTTCTTCTAATTTTTTTGCAAGTGCTCCCATGTCCGGGAATTTTTCATTTCCTTTTTTCCATGGTCCTCCATTGTATTCATCCAGCCGATGATGTTCCTGCCAGCAATCGTCAATGACCATATAAGGACGGTTTTCTGCGCCTTTTGTAATGTCTACAATATAATCTGTATCCTGTAAAATTTCTTTCTCTGAGCTGTCTCCATATGCATAATACCAGTTGTTGCTTCCATAGACCGGAAAATCCGGAAAAATCAGATCCGTGCACATGCATTTACAAAATGCTTTTGCTGCTTCAAAAGAGGTACAATCATCTGCCTGCATTGCAATCACTTCAGCTGCTAACAACTTTCTTCCTGAAAGTACAACCCCCGTTCCACCACAGCGTACATCCAAAACTAAGGTAATTCCTCTTGTATCAGCCTCCCAGAAACACATGGCAGAAGGACGAACTTTTACACCATATCCTGTCACGACTCCTTCATTCAATGCAAGAAAATACCAAGGCATAAAGCGTGTTCCGCTCATTCCCTTCCATTCTGCATCTCCATAAGTTCTCTCCCAGACTCCTCCAAGAATCTTTGACGTACGCTCAATCGGCGTATTCCAGCGAAGCTTTACTGTTTTTACCGATGCGGTATCTGCCGTAAGCCAGATTTCTCCGTTTTCATTTGCTTCAACACAAATATCTTCTTTTTCAAATTTTGAACTGTTTTGTTCTCCAATAAAAGAACCTTCTTCACTCTCTACTGTAATGTAAGATGGTATTCCTAATTTTATTTCTCTTTTCTTCATAACTTTTTCCTCATCCTATTTCTCCATGAAATGCACCTTTTCGGTTTTCAAATACCAATTCTTCTTTTGTCTGACGAAACGCTTTCGGACTTATATTTGTATAGAGCCGGAACATTTTCGAAAATGCAAGCTGATCCGAATATCCAACTGCCTCTGCCACCGCATTAATCGGCATATCTGTATTCTTTAACAGATTTTTTGCTTTTTCCATCCGAAATTCTACCAAATACTCCTGGGGCGAACATCCAATTGTTTTTTTAAACATATTCGTCAGATAACTGCGATTAATCCCGATATATTCTGCCAGCTCATTAATCTTTATTTTTTCTCTGTAATGATGTTTTATATACTCCATTGCATGTTCTACATATACAGTCCCCGGATAGGTATGCTCCGGCATCGTTTTTGTATTAAATTTCTCATTGTCTTCTATTAATGTCGCCAGAAACAAATTCAAATACCCATTCCTACGCATCGATTCCTCCGTTGTAAGTCGATGCACTTCAAGTATCTCATCCACATACGATTTTAAAAGTGCTGTACATTTTAAACTTCGAATTGATTTCTCTTTTGAAAATCCCGCATACTGCATTACTTTTTTTACTTTATAACCATACAGCCCAATCCATGCATAGGCCCATGGCTCTTTCTTATCCGCTTCATACCAGGCTTCTTCTTCCGGACAAAGTAAAAAAGCATCGCCGGTTGTTAGATGAAATACTTCACCATTCTTTTCCAGCTTTCCTTTTCCATTTGTAATAATATGAAGCACATAATAAGTCCTTTTGTTTGGTCCAAACCGATGTCCGGGATAACATCGCTCCCATCCACAATATCCAAGACTTAATTCTGCCGAATCAATCGGCAAATCTTCCAGGCATTTATATCTCCCCTCATTCGTATATGCCGTTACCTGTGTCATATCACACTTCCTCTTTTTTATAAATGTGATGCGGTAAAGTCACCTTTTACAGTTCCCAATTGAAGTTCTTCTTTTGCTTTTCGATATTCTTTTGGGCTCACTGTAAAATTCTGTTTAAATATCTTTGAAAATGCAAGCTGATCCTGATATCCAACTGCAGCTGCTACCGCATTAATCGGCATATCTGTATTCTTTAGCAGATTTTTTGCTTTTTCCATTCTTAAATTCACCAAATATTCCTGTGGAGAACAGCCCACTGCCTTTTTAAAACTGCTCGTCAGATAACTACGGTTTACCCCAATGTAATCTGCCAGCTCATTAATTTTCACCTTTTCCTGATAATGATGTGAAATATATTCCATCGCATGACGTACATAAACCACTCCGGGATAAGAGTGCTGCTGTGCTGCTGGTTCCGTCTTCTTATAATCTTCAATCAAGGCAGCAAAAAACAACATCAGATATCCATTTCGTTTCAGCTCATCGGTGTAGGAAAGCTGATGTGCCGCCAAAATCCCATCCAGATACTGATTCAACTGTTCTTTACATTCTACATGCCTGATAGGATTTCTCCTCGAAAATCCCGCATGTTCTGCATTTTCTTCTGCACGGTAGCCGGTAAATCCAACCCACATATAACACCAGGGGTCTTTCTTATCTGCTTCATACCAAGCTTCCACTTCCGGGGCAATGAAAAATGCATCGCCCTCTTTCAACTCATATTTATGTTTATTAATTTCAAGTATTCCTTTTCCGCTTCTCACAATATGCAGTACATAAGAAGTCCGAAGATTCGGACCATACTTGTGTCCCGGATTGCAGTATTCCCAACCACAGTAAATCAGACACAAATCTGCTGAATCTTTTTGCAAATCTTCCAGACAACGAAATCTGGCAGAATTGGTATATCCGGCTACGTGTTTCATTCTTTACTCATCCACTTTCTTTAAGGTATACAGAAGTGATGCAAAATCTCCGCCTTTTTTATTCAATTCTTCTCTGTCAATTGGAATTCCGGCGCTCATCAACTCATCACCATAAGCCTGATAGGTTTTTACACTGTCTTCCTCTGTTTTATGACCATAAGCTTCTGCAATTTTTGCATCATAAGAAGTAACCGGCGCCATATCACAGCTCACTTCATATTTTGTATTGGCATCAAGTCCATCCAGTTTTAAACGAAGCCAGGACGCATTGACTTTATTTAATCTCTGATAGAATGCAGCCACCGCCTGTGTTTTATCGCTGGAAACTACCATCCATGCAGTTTCATTTCCTTCAAACGGACTCAACAGACGATAGAAATCACCATCCATTTGAATTAACTCTCTGTGTTCTTTCATAAATGCAATCTGTTTCTTTACTGTCTCAATTTCGGCATCGCTAAGTAAGTTTAAATCCAGCTCATAACCAAATGTTCCAAAATAGGCAACATTTGCTCTTGTCTCAATCGGAGTAATTCGATGCATCTGATGATTCGGAACTGCTGAAACATGGGAACCCATACTGACAATCGGATAGACATAAGAGGTTCCATACTGAATCTTTGTTCTTTCACTTGCATCGGTATCGTCAGAGCACCAGGTCTGCGGAGCAAAGTATAACATTGCAGGATCAAATCTTGCACCACCACTTGCACAGGACTCAAATAAAATATGCGGAAATTCTGTCGTCAGTCTGGTATATAAATCATAAACTCCAAGGATGTATTTATGCATCACTTTTCCCTGCTCACAAGGCGCACTTCCTTTGCTGTAAGGTTCAGACATATAGCGGTTCATATCCCATTTAATATAAGAAATTGAAGATTCGCGGATTACTTTTGCAATCATCTCATAAATATAATCTACCACTTCGTTTCTTGAGAAGTCCAGTACATTTTGATGTCTCGCATGAGACTCAAAACGATTTGGTGCACTGATAATCCAGTCCGGATGTGCACGATATAAATCACTATCCTTGTTAACCATTTCAAGCTCTACCCAAAGACCAAATTTTAACCCCAGTTCTTCTACTTTTTTAGAGAGCCCCGAAATACCATCCGGCAATTTTTCCAAGTTTACATACCAGTCACCAAGACCTCTGTAATCATCATTTCTTGCACCAAACCATCCATCATCAAGTACAAATAATTCTACACCTGCTTCTTTTGCTTTTTTTGCAATTGTTAAAATCTTTTCTTCATTAAAATCAAAATAGGTTGCTTCCCAGTTATTTAATAAAATTGGGCGTGCCTTATCTCTCCATTCTCCATGCATCAGACGTTTTCTGTATAAACGGTGATAGGTCTGACTCATTTTATTTAAGCCCTTATCACTGTAAACCATAACAACCTCCGGAGTCTGGAAGCTCTCTCCACTCTTTAATTCCCAGCTGAAATCTTCCGGATTGATTCCCATCATCACACGAGTCATATCAAAGGTAGAAACTTCAACCTGTCCTAAATAGTTACCGCTGTAAACCAGGCTGAATCCATAGACTTCTCCCTGACTTTCTGTCGTATGTGGACGTTTTAATGCAAAAAATGGATTATGCTCTGCGCCACAGCAGGTTCCATTTAAACTCTGAATACTCTGGATTCCCATTTCCAGCTTTCTGTTTTTTACGTAACGCTCACGTGACCATCCACCGGAAAGCTGAACCATTTCATAATCCATATCCAAAAATTCCACACTGGCACTCATGGCACGTTCTAATACAATTTTTTCTTTCCCTTTATGTACAAACTTCGTATTTCTTGTAATAACCGGATACGCCTCATAAATGGTATAAGACAAAATCAAATCAGTATCCATCACGTTATCATGCAGGGTGACTTCAAGAGTCTCTGCTTCCTCTTTCCCCTCTACATAAGTTGCCGGAAGTGGAAGGATTTCTTTTTTCCCTGAATAGATTTCATGACCTGCATATTTAAAATCAATAATACGGCTTCCATTTTCCTGTGCAATGGTCACTGCCGGACTTCTATAGTCACCGGTTCCATAACTTGGATATTCCTGTCTGGTATACTGCATGGACAACAGACCCGGCTCCGGAATACAAACGGACATCTGAGAACGCATTGCTTCATCATGGAAATAAGTAAAGTCTTCTTTGTCATGGATTTTCTTTCCATAATATAAATTTTCAAGCTGTCCATTTTCCATAATACGCATAATATAACTTACTTCATTGTTGTAAAGATGAAAACATTTGCTTTGTTTGTGAAAAATAATTGCCATATCTTTTTTCTCCTTTTTCTAAAAAGACCGACGTAGAACTCTACGTCGGTCTTAAATTCATAATTAAAGTTTTCCACCACTTGTTGCAATACCTTCGATAAACTGTTTCTGGAAAATCACATAAAGAACAATCATCGGAATACATGCAATCAGAGAAGCAGCCATCAGTTCCGGGAACTTCGCAGCATACTGTCCCTGCATCTTTGCAAGTGCGGAAGAAAGTACCAACATGTCTTTATCCGTATTTACAATCATCGGCCACATCAAATCTTTAAATGCAAACACTGCGGTAAAGATGCCCAGTGCTACCATACTGGATCTGGTAAGTGGTGCCATAATGTATAAGAATGTCTGTCCGATATTACATCCATCCAGACGTGCAGCCTCTTCCAAGTCATTTGGAAGTCCCATATACCCTTGACGGAGCAGGAAGGTACCAAATGCGGTAACCATACCCGGAAATACCAGACCAAAAATTGTATTTAACATTCCCATCTTACTTACCATAATATACTGAGGTGAGATGAAAATCTGTGCCGGAACCATCATCTGCAGCAGTACTAAAGAGAAACAGAAATCTCTTCCTTTAAAATGCAGACGACCAAACGCATATCCTGCCATTGTCGCAGTTAACACTGCACAAAGTACACGGAAGAAAATCATTAACAGTGTATTTTTGTATAATACAAAGAAGTTCATGTTACGAATGACTTCTTTAAATGAATCCGTTCTCCATACCTTCGGAAAAATAACAAACGGATCGACACTTGTTGCCTCAGTAACTGTTTTAAACGCGGTTAAAATCATCCATATAAAAGGTACCAGCATCGTAATGGATACAAGAATCAAGATTACATGGATTAAAACTTTCGTAAAGTTCTCTTTTGCTTTCATGTTGCCTTCCATACTGCTTCCCCCTTCCTAGTTGTAGAATACCCATTTTTTCTGTGCAGTCATCTGGATTGCAGTGATAATCAAAGTAATCACCAAAAGCAGAATAACAATTGTAGAACCATAACCTATGTTCTTATTTGTAAAGGTATATTTATAGAATAAGAATACTAAGGACTGTGTTTTATTAAGTGCCGGATTTGTTTTATCCATAACCATGTAGATCAAATCGAATACCTGTAAAGCACCAATAATACGTGTAATCATAACAAAAAAGATGGTTGGGGATAACAACGGCACCGTGATATTGAAGAAACATTTGATTCCTGTTGCACCGTCAATCTCAGCCGCTTCATAATAATCATGCGGAATTTCCTGCAGTCCGGAAATAAACAATACCATGTTATAACCAATGATAGACCAGATACCGATTACTGCAATTGAAAAAACTGCAATCCTTGGGTCTGAAATCCATTTTGTATGTAAATGAAACAGATTGTTGATCAGACCAAAATCTGAGTTAAACAGCCATCTCCAAACCATGGCAACTGCTGCCGGAGCTGCAACCATCGGTAGAAAGATAATGGTACGATAAACAGAACGTCCGATCATCTTTCGATTTAAGAACACAGCCAGTACCAGCGCGATAATAATTGAAAATGGCACTTCTACGATTGCATACTTAAATGTATTAAGCAATGCCTGCCAGATTTCTTTATCGGCAAATACTTTCTGATAATTTTCAAGACCAACAAAGATATTTCCTCTTCCGAAATCTCCGGTTTTAAAGAAACTCTGATAAATCGTCTGGAAAATCGGGATAATATTTAATACAATCAAACCGATTACTGTAGGGAGAATAAAAAGCCAGCCCCAGATAAATTCACTTCGTTGTCTTCCGGTTGTTTTTACTTTCGTCTTACCTGCCAAACCACTCACTCCTTTTTTAATACAGGCAGATTCTTTCGAACCTGCCTGTGTCTCTTGCTTTCATTCTACTTCGTTACACTATAAATTGCGTTACAAATTACTGCTGTTCTTCAGCCAGTGATTCGTTCATCTGCTCTGCCATTTCTTTGCAGGCATCTGCCATAGTTTTGTCACCGCTGTAAACACTCTTAAGAATTTCACTATTCTTGTTTTCCCATGTTACTGTAGAACGGGAGTATGGTCTGATCTCCATATCATCCATCATATTGATGTAAGCCTGAAGATTAAAGTTTGCGGATTTTGCCCATGCTTCAGATGTTCCGGTATAAGCAGACATTGTAACACCCAGTTCAGCCTGTTTTTCCTGTGCTTCTTTCGAACCAAGGTATTCGATTAACTGCCATGCTTCTTCCGGATGCTCGGTATTTGCGGATGCTGCCCATCCAAGACCATTGTAAAGAGAAGCTCTTCTGCCTGTTGTTGCGCTCTTTGGAAGTTCTACACAATCACAGTTCTCTGCGGTGTATTCGTTATCACGGAATGCTGCGATCATCCAGGAGCCCTGTGGAACCATTGCCACTTTACCGGATTCTAATAATACATCTTCACCGTTTTCAGACATTGTCTCGATTGGAGGAAGCACACCGTCTTTGATCCATCCTTCTAACATTTCCATTGCTTCTACCGTTTTTGGATCATCCATTCCGGATTTTGTTTTGTCATCATTGATAATATATCCGCCATTATCATAGATCAGGTTGTAGTAACCAGCCTGATTGTTATCATTTCTAAGACATAAACCATACTGGCTTCCATCGTCTTTTGTCAGCTTCTTCGCTGCTTCTGTCACGTCATCCCATGTCCAGTCAGCGGTCGGATACTCTAATCCGGCTTCGTCAAACATTTTTTTGTTATACCATAAAGCAATCGTATCGATATCTTTTGGAACTGCGTAATATTTGTCATCGTATGTATACAGTCCCCAGATATCTTCCGGATAGTTTGCAGGGTCAATTTCACTGCTCTCTGCAATTTTATCAGTCAAATCTAATAACATGTCATTTGACATATAACGCTGACTTTCGTTAGAATGCATCCAGAATACGTCCGGTAAAGAACCACCTGATGCACCAGATTCCAGAAGTGTCCAGTATTCATCCCATTTTACAACAGAAACTTTGGTTTTGATTCCAGTTTTTTCTGTGAAATCATTCATAATTTCTGTTAAACCTGGTTCCTGGTTGGAATCCCAGATTGTTACGGATAATTCTACGTCCCCTGAACCACTCTCTGATTTTTTGTCTGAGCTGTCGCCTGAACTTGAGTCTCCGCTTCCGCTGCTTCCACATCCTGCCATGGTAAATACCATTGCGCCTGTCAGTAATAATGCCATTGCCTTTCTGAATTTCATAATTTTTTCCTCCTTTAATGAAAAAGAATATTCTCTATAAGTAGGGTTGCTTCGTCCCTCACTCATTTGATGAATTCATTATATCGAGATATGTCAAAATGTAAAATGGAAATATGTTTTTAATATATGGAGAAATGTTGTTTATTTGTGCATTTTCTATATTTTTTTGTCTTATTTTCTTTTTCAACAGTCATTTTTATATTTATATGTCTGGTTTTTCACAATTTTGTTCGGTGTTTTTCCAACAAATCTCTCTTTATTTTTCCGATTTTGCTTTCATTTTTCCACATATACATAACATTTTTCCATATCCTTTTCTTTTTATTTGTTTTTAAACTATATTTATATTCAAAATACCCGATATCTGGAATTTTTCTTTTTTATTTTTTGCATTTTGACATATTCAATGTTAAAATAAGGTATCGTGCAATTTTACATCACTTGATTTTTTGACGAAAGGATATGATTTTATGAATTTTATGAACCAGGACAACATTGTCGTAATTGCCTTAAACCGGATTGGAGATGTTATCATTGCAAATCTGCTTTTTCTTCTCTGCTCCATCCCCCTTGTCACCATCGGTCCCTCCCTTACTGCACTGTATCACTGCATGTTACGTATCGTAAAAGGAAATGAAAACAAGGTTACTAAAACTTTCTTTCGGGCATTGCGCCAGAATTTTGTGCAGTCTTTGATCGCCTGGCTTGCACTTGTTATCGTTGGTGTGATTTTGTTTTTGAACACTCACTTTCTCCTGCAGAATACTTCAGAAGCCGGAAAAATCTTTTATTATCTGTCCGGGCTGGTACTTGTACTGCTTGTTATTATCGCACTTTACATCTTTCCGGTCATTGCGGCATTTTCCAATACCTTAAAGAACCTTGTTAAAAATTCTGTTATTTTTGCATTTATGCATATTCCGTCCACCTTGTTGATTGCGGTTATTTCTATCCTGCCAATGTATATGACTTATCAGGATTTAACGCTTTTACCACTCTATAGCTGCTGCTGGTTTTTCTTCGGCTTTGCATTGACCTGCTATATCAATTCGTTCTTGTTCTACCGGATTTTTAAACCGTATCTGGAAACAAGCGAAGAAACCGAAGAAATAAAAGAAGTCTCCAACTAAAAAAATTTCCGAATAGTAAAATACCGACAAATGAATTTTTATTCTCATCTGTCGGTATTTTACTATTCTTCCTCAAATTCATCTCCCACATCTTTCCCAAGGTCGCAGGTATAACGCCATTCAATTACATCCCCGTCACTGACCTCATATTTGGAACATCCATAATTGGGAAAATATCCATTCACGCTGTAAGTCCATCCAGAACGTTCTCCACAGTCAAATTCATACAACTGATTAATTCCTTTTACATAATACGCAGAATAAAGCGGAGTATAGTTTGCATCCAGCTGAATTTTTTTCTCTTTACAGACACGCGCAAGTATATCATAGACGGTATCACCCGTTTCATATTTCACCTCTATCGGTTCTAAAATCCAGCCATCTGACGGAACAAATTCCTTTTTCGATGCTTTTAACTCTTTCTCATTATTCAAAATAGTAGAACATTCAATGGAAACCGTACATGTATTCTTTTCTACATTCTGTTTATTTGTCTGCTGTTTCTCTTGTTGTGTTTCTTTTGTTTCCAGTTTTGTAATCTCACTGCTGTTTGTCATTCCACCACAGCTTGTCAAAAGAAAAAGAAGTGTCAGACACCCTAAGATTTTTCTAAAATTTTTTCTCATCCTTTAATCCTCTTCTATCATTCCATACTTCACTTTGATTCTCTCCAGTTTTTCAATCATTGGCTTACTTGCAATCCACAAAAAGATTACCGTTGCCGATGCATGAACCAAGTCTACCGGAAGCCCTGACATATAAATTGCCAGCAGATTTCGCTTGGTAATTGCATAGGAGGTCATCACAAGGGAAGCCGGGTTCATGATTCCTCCATAGATAAACACGGTCGCTAAAAATCCATAAATACAAAGCGAAATCTTACGTGCTTTCAACCAGCCTTTTTGAAATAAAATACCTGCCAAAAATCCGATAATTCCAGCAGCAAACATCTGCCACGGAGTCCACGGTCCCTGTCCAAAGAGCATATTCGAAGAAAGCATGGAAAGCGCACCAACTAAAAAGCCCGATTCTGCACCAAAGCAGACGGCTGAAATAATGGTCACAGCCACAACCGGTTTAAAGCTTGGCACCATAAAAAATGCTGCACGGCCTGCAACTGCAATTGCAACCAAAACCGCAATTGTAAGCAGTTCTCTTGCCTGCGGTTTTCTTCCTTCAAAAATCAAAAAGAACGGCAGCATGCAGTAAACTGCAATCGCCAGACTGATGACAAAATATTTTCGGTCATCAAAAAGCGTAATTCCAATCCAGATTGTAACCGGAATTAAAATTAAAATCAAAAACATAGATGCAATCGTACGTTTTGACAGCTTTCCCTTGTGTTTTGGCGCTGTCAGTACATCCTGCGCTTCCCAGAAATCGTTTTTTTCCGGTTCTGATTTCTCATCCCAGAAATCCAGGTCTGTTTCCTGTGCCGGTTTCTTCCCATCTAAAAAGGCATCCAGAAAGACATCTAATTTTTCTTCTTTCAGCACGACACCGCCTCCTCTTCTGTCTGATTGATTGCTTTTACCACATCCTCTACTGTTACCGCATTTGGAAAATAATTTCTTGCCATACGGTTTGCAGCAGTGGTATAAAAGTTATTTCCGGCAAAAAATTTTTTCGATTCTTCACTGGTTACCACATTTCCCTGAAAGAACAGTCCGGTACGATCCGCATACTGCGCACAAAATTCTACATCATGAGAAATCATCAAAATCGTTACACCATGTTCACTTAATTTTCTTAATATCTCTCCGAGTTCTTTTTTATAATGATTATCGATTCCTTTGGTCGGCTCATCCATCAAAAGAATTTTCGGGCGAAGCAGAAGTACTTTTGCAAGTGCCAGTCTCTGCTGCTCTCCACCACTTAAATCATAGGGATGCCGGTCTAAAAGCCCTTCTAATCTTGTTAACGAGACAATTCCCTCAACTGCATCTTTTTTCTTCATTTCAATTGGATATGCCTCACTTTTTCTTTCCCGTTTTCCATCTATCACTTCATATAAATCCTCTCTTACGGTTTTCTTCACGAACAGACTTTGCGGATTTTGCGGCATTACTCCTAAGAACCCATGATAGAGGTCATCATCACTGTATTTTCCGATTTCTTTGCCTTCCAGATAGATTTTACCACGGTACGGAAAACGAATTCTTGCAATCAGACTCATCGCTGTACTTTTTCCGGTTCCGTTTCCTCCTACCACTGCAAAGATTTCTCCTTTTTTGATGTCCAGGCTTAACCCTTTTACCACATCCGGCAAATCCCGTTCATAGCGAAACCAGACATCTTTGATTCGGATTTCCGGAATTTCTTTTTCCGGTTCTTTTTTCAGACCTGAAAGTTTTCCAAAAATAGAATTCTTCTTTTTTGCTGTCTCTTCCTGATTTCTTTCTTTTTTTATTTTTATACCTTTTGTCTCTAATTCCTCTGACAGCCAGCGTCGTCCCTGACTAACGGTAAGCGGGCATCGAAGGGAACTGTTTATTCCGGCATAAATCTGCATCGGTGCCGGCATGGAAAGAAACATATCATGTCCCATTGTTCTTAACTGCTCCCCAATTTCATTCGGTGTTCCGTCTGCTATCATCCTTCCTTTATCCATGACATATACTTTATCTGCCCATGGAATGACATCTTCTAAGCGGTGTTCGGTTAAAATCACAGTAGTCCCGATATCACGATTAATTTTCCGAACCGTCTCTAAAAAATCGGAAGCTGCAATTGGGTCAAGTTGGGAAGTCGGTTCATCTAAAATCAAAAGTTTCGGGTGCATTGCCATAACAGAAGCAAGATTTAAGAGCTGTTTTTGTCCTCCCGATAATTCACTGACATTTTTTAAAAACCAGGAATGGATTCCAAAATAAGAAGCCATCTCTGCCACCCGAAGCCGAATCGTAGGCGTATCATAGCCAAGGCTTTCTAATCCAAAAGCAAGTTCATGCCAGACTTTATCGGTTACAATCTGATTATCCGGATTTTGAAGCACATAGCCAATTTCTGCACTTTGTGTCCGCAAATCCACGTCTTCCAGATTCTGCCCGCCGTATAAGATTTCTCCCTTCTTTTCTCCATGTGAAGCAAGCACACTTTTAAACTGCCGAAGCAGAGTGCTTTTTCCGCATCCACTCTTTCCACACAGTACAACAAACGAACCTTCTTCTACTTCCATGGATACCTGATAAAGTGCCGCATGGCTTTCTTTTGGATATTGAAAACTAAAGTTTTTTACTTCGATACAATTCAATTTTTTATAACCTGCTTTCTTTTATTTTTGACGCTCACATCATTTTTTTCGGGTCTGTCAAATACCATGGAAGCCTGCGCTCCATATCTGCCATTTTTTTAAGTTTCTCAAATCTTCTATCCTCAAGCACACCTAAAATCACAGGAAAGAAACAAAATCCCGCCCATGCCACATAAATAATGACGCTAAGGGGGGTCAGCGGAAGTCCTCCGATTTTAATCTGTGGGTCGTACTGTGCAAAGCTAATGCCTGCTGCCATTCCACCAAAATACACTCCCATCAGTGCCAGTAAAGTGCCTGTTACAATCCCATCCCTATTATCAAATCGAAAGATTGCAAAAGCGCTTCTCCCTTTTAAGCCATATCCTCTTGCACGCATCGAATCTGAGGTATCAATCGCATTTTCCAGTGCCCAGGTAACCAATACAGAAAAAATCGTAATACCATGACGCATTTTCTTAAAAATGTTTCCGTTCTTTACATCTCTCCCAATTGCTTTTTGTCCATTTCGGATGACGGTCAGCTGCTGTCCAAATCTCGGCACAAACCGAAATACCATAGATAATACCAAAGAAAGTGCCGGAATCACACGACCAAACAGATACACAAATTTATCTGTTGTCATCACTTTGTTGTAACAGGAAAACCATAGAATCGAAATAAAAAGCATCGATGCCAGTACCAGTCCATATACAATTGCCTCTAGCGTAACCGGCCCGGTTTTTAAATAAAATAGCATCGTCACTCCATAATGATTAAAAGCAGGATTAATAAATGCCACAATTATCATTGCCGGAAGTGTTGCAAGCAGATTAAATTTTAATACTCTCTGCCAGCCTTGAAGTCTGGATGCATAACAAAATGCTCCCAGGAACGAAATTCCCAGAAAAACCGGATGGCTGTTCAACATTGTTATCAAAATGACTGCTGCAAACCAGAAAAAGTTCACCGCCGGATGACAATCTGAAAAAGCATCCCCTCTTTTTTCTTTCATCTTTTGCCCTCTTTTCATTTTTATTTTCAAAAAACTGCTTTCAAAATCAATGAAAATAAAAATTTATCGTACAAAAAATTTGTTTCCGTCTATGCCTGCGGAAACAAATTTTGTGTTTTAATCTCCAAATGCCTGTATCCTGGCTCGCAGTTCTAACCTACTTGCTGCCCTTCTCAGAAGAAATTTCTTCCAATGGATTCGCAGTTTTCGTCCTGATTACAGTAGGGATAAAGTCTGTTGCGGAATCTCACCGCACGTTCCGAAAATCATCCGATTTTCATGCATTTGTACTATCGATTCATTTATTTTATTTCATTGTTTTGTTGAATTTTGTCATATTTCTTTCATAGTACGCTTTATCATAGAGTTTGTCAAGCGGTCTTTCTTTCCCCAAATTTCCGGTTATCGCTTTGATTATCCTACCAGCGTTCCATCCTCGTATTTTCCATCTTTAAACGCGAAGAAAAATTCAAAGAAATCATCGGTTTCATAAATTTCCATTAGTTCATTCAAATTCCAAATTGGATTTAAAGATGAAAGTTTTTCCCGTTCTACCCAGAACACCTTCCCCTCTTCCGAACTTTTCAATTCTCCTGTAAATTCATCCGTCTTATATAAAAGTACAAGATACCTTGTCCCATCCTCCCGAATCCAGTCTTTTATCCCGCAAAGCTTTGGATTTGAAATGATAAGACCGGTTTCTTCTCTCATCTCACGAATAACGGAATCCTTAAGAGATTCTCCCGGCTCTACATGCCCACCCGGAAAGATAATTCCCTTCTCATTTTCTCCGAGTATTTTTTCCTCTACCAGAACACGTCCCTTCTCATCATAGAGCATACACATGTTGGCTAATTCCATTGGTTGGCTTCTATCCATTGCATTTTCCTCCATTTTTGCAGATTTCTATCAAAAAATATACCATATCAAGTATCTCTTTTCTACATCATTTTTACTTTTTTGTATATCTCTTTCTCCATCTGCATATACTATCAGAAACCTTAGATACTGCGAGGATTTTATTATGACTTTAAAAACAAATATTTATCGGTTTCTTTTTATTTCCATTCTCGGCACTCTGCTTCATTTTACTTACGAATGGTCACAAAACAATGCCATTGTCGGGCTTTTTTCTGCCGTAAATGAATCTACCTGGGAACATTTAAAATTATTATTCTTTCCCATGCTTTTTCTGACTCTTTTTGAGCTTTTTTTCTTTCGGGATAGGCTTCCCAAAAACTTTTTACAGGTCCGAACCTATGGAATCTTTCTTGGCATGGGGCTAATTGTAGTTGTCTTTTATACTCTGCTTGGTGTGATTGGAACATCCATTGATTTTCTAAATATCGCACTGTTTTTTGTTGCTGTTTTCTTCGCTTTATGGAGCGAAAATAAGCAGTATAGAAATTCGGAATCAAAGAAAGAAACTTCTTCTACCGCATTTTCTATCCTGCTTATCTTTACCCTGCTATTTTTCGTGTTTACCTTTTTACCACCTGATATTGGACTGTTTTGGGAGATTACAAAAGTTTGCTAACTTCTATTTCTTTCTACTTTCTTTCTACTTTCTTTCGATACTCCCCAATCCTCTTCATCATCTCGTCAAAATCTATCGGTTTCGACAAGTGCTCATTCATTCCGCTTTTCTTACTTGCCGCAATATCATCCGAAAAAGCATTTGCCGATACCGCAAAGATTGGAATCTCTCTGGCATCTTTTCGCTCCATTTTCCGGATTGCTTCTGCCGCTTCATATCCATTCATTCTTGGCATCATGATATCCATCAAAATCAAATCGAATTCCCCAATTTCTGATTTTGCAAATAACTCAACTGCCTCTGTTCCGTCTTTTGCCGGAGTGACCAAAACTCCTTGTTCTTCCAGCATATAAGTCTCTATTTCAAGATTTAATTCATTATCTTCGGTCACCAAAATATGCATTCCCGAAATAGAAATCTCTTCTTCCCTCTTCTGAACTTCTTCTTTTTCAGCTTCATAGGTTTTGTCAATTTTTAAGGTAAGCTCCACAATAAACACCGTACCTTTTCCCTCTTCACTGACAAAATCTACTTTTCCTCCAAGCAGATCCACGGTCTTCTTTACGATAGAAAGCCCAACCCCGCTTCCATTATAAGTGGTTCTCGCAGTCTTATGTTCCTGTGCAAAAATTTCAAATGCATGTTTTTGAAATTCTTTACTCATTCCAATTCCGGTATCCCGACAGATAAATAAAATTCTTGCACATTCTCCATCGGATTCCATCTCCCGACAGGAAACCTGCACAAGCCCTCCCGGGTGATTATATTTTACTGCATTGCTCATCAGGTTCTGAAACACTCTTTGGATGTTTAGAGGGCTTCCAAGCAGATAGCAATGTTCATTTTCAACCGGCTCATACCGAAATTCAACTCCTGCATTTTTCGCCTGCACGAATACAATTGTTACCGCATTGTCTAAAATTTCCTTCAAATTAAATGACTCATTTTTACTTTCCATTTCCCCGGCTTCCATTTTACTCATATCCAATATGTTATTTACCAATTCTAAAAGGAAATCCGAGGCGGTATAAATCTTTTCAAAACAGTCTTTCACGCGAGAAGGCTCTTTTACACATTCCAGTCCAATCTCTGTCATTCCGCAGATTCCGTTAATCGGTGTCCGAATATCATGACTCATTCGACGAAGGAAATCTGTCTTCGAGGCATCTGCGGTTGCCGCTTTTTCTGCACTGATACGAAGCTGTTCCTGATAATCCATCTCCTTTTTCTTTTGTTCACTGACATTTCTTATAAGAAGCAACACCGATGTCTGTCCATTTTCATCATCACGTTTTTTAGAAACTAATAGCATCTGGTACCATTTTCCGGTAATTGCTTCAATCGTATAACCTAAAAAATTGCGCTCTTTCATTCTTTCTGAAAGTGTTGTTAAGTCTGTAAATTCCAAAAAAGTCTCTCTTGCCGATTCAAGCATCAGTTTCTGCGCAAATTCTGTAAGCATCTTATCGGCTTCTTTAATTCCGGTAATTATTTCTTTTAATTGCGAAGTTTCAACAACCGGCTCCCAGGTATTTTCTTTTGGATACAGAATTAAATTCACATCATAAATACTTGAAATTGCCTGAACCAGATGAAATTCTTTCTCCATCCGATCCATTTTTTCTCTCTTCTGAGACTGGACAAACAATAATACAACCAGAGCAAAAATCAGATACACACCTGCTGCAATGCCAAGCGTCAGTAACATCCTCGGATAAATTTTCTGAGCACGGAAAAACACATACAGATAATAGTTTCGGTACATATCATGTTTTCCAAACCAAGTTTTTCCCTCACTTTTTAATTCAATCAGATTTTCATCCTCTGGAGTTTGGTCGTTCTTTAAAACACTTGAAATCGGACACTCAGAAATCGAAAGTCCTTCCAGTTTTCCCGCACTGCTGCTGATTACATTTTCTCCATCTGTCACAACAAGCACTTCATTTTTATTCTGCACAAGATTATCTAACAGATTACTAAGTGAGATTTCGTACTTATCATCTTGAAACTTCGTTGTATCGTAATAACAGATAATGATTCCAGACTCATCAACTCTTGAGGCAATAGCATATTCATAACTCTTTCCATCTACTTCCACACTGTCAGCAAAAACTTTTTCCGGAAACTGTAAGACTTCTTTTACCTGAGAATCCTCTAAAATAAGTTTTAAAAATGTCTCATTTTCTGCTTTATCTAATTTTACATTTTCTGCCACCTGCAAATTTTCATCTAATAAAATCACTCCGGAAAGATACTGGTTTTCGGCCTGCTCTAACAGTTCTGCTTTTTCTTCCTCTTTTATATAATATTTCAGCACATTGATTTTATTAATCATATCCTGTAAATCTTTAGTTGTAATTCCCATCTCATAATCCAGATATTTTTGACAGGTTGTTTTTGCAAGATTTAAGGTGCTTGATACTTCTCTTTCAATTGCCTTTTTCTGATGCCTGAATGAAAGCCCAAGCGTTAAAACAAATAGAACAATTCCTCCTAAAATTAGCCCAAGCAGAATATACTTTTCACTCGGACTGCTCCTTCGCTGTTTCTGTTTGGTCATCCTCCGCTCCTCCATATACATTTTTTTCTACATCTAACCCATATTTTTCTACAATTTTCTCCATTGTCCCGTCCTTGCGCATTTCCCCAAATGCCTCATTAAGTCTTCGGACGGCATCCGCATCTCCCTCTTTTCGAAATGCCACTCCCACAGCTTCACTTTTTAGACTCATATTTAAGAAACGGTACTCTCCCGGATATTCCTCCGTATACGTCTGTAAAGCGCCCTCATGTCCAATGATGGCATCTACATATCCTTTTCTTAACGACGTAAATACTTCACCAAGTTCTCGAAAACAGGTCAACTGCTCTAATTTAGGAAAATTTGGATTCACCTGTTTTAAGATAATCTTTTCTGAGGTAGAACCTGCCTGTACTCCCACACGTTTCTCTTCTAAATCAGCAAGCGATTGTATCGTGCTATCCGAATGAACTACAACCACACGCTGTGTATAAAGATAAGGTTTCGTCCATAAATACTTATCTTCTCTTCCTTTTATCGTAAGACAACTCCACAGACAATCTATTTTCTTGTTCTTCAGTGCCTGAAAACGTTCTTCAATCGGAATACTTTGAAACACCGGTGTATAACCGGCTCTTTTACACGCTTCTTTTGCTATCTCCACATCAATCCCTGCATACTTTCCATTGATATCCTGGTAAAAATATGGATTATAAGAAGTTCCTCCAATGATTAATTCCGGAAAAACTGCTTCTTTTTTTTGTTTTGTTCCACACGCACAGACACCTAAAATCGCTGCGAGCGCCACTACAAGTAATACCCCTTTTTTCCTCATAGCTGTTCCCCTTTTTACTTACTCCAGAATTTCTTATGTCACTATTAACTTTTTATATTTTCCCGGCAGATACGTGTCAGTTTTTCTTTAAAAAATGAAATCATCCTCTCCCATACTTCATCCTGAAAGAACTGTAAATCCGCATGGTCTGCTCCTTCCAGAGCTAAAAATGTCACATCACAACCATTTTTTTCTAAGCTTTCATAAAGACTTTCACTTTGTGAAAACGGCACAGTACGATCATTTGTTCCATGAATAATTAAAAACGGTGGTGCTTCTTTTGTCACTTTTGAAACCGGTGAATTTTCATATCCTTTTTCCGGATTTTTCATGACATTAAAGCCCAGCAACAGGGATTCCGGTGATGCTGCACACTGTTCTGCCTCTTGGTATTGAAACTTCGAGGTATCAGTTGGAGGATACCATGGGCAGGCAGCCTGAACCTTGCTTGACTGTTCCAGATAATCTCCAACATCCAGTGAAACATCTTCATCAAGTGCCGCCATACAAGTTAAGTAACCACCTGCGGATTCTCCAGTCACCCCAATATATTCTGCATCAATTCGATACCGGTCTGCATGCGCTCTCAAATAGCGAATTGCCGCTTTTACATCCTGAATCTGCATTGGATACTCTCCCTCATTGGAGGTTCGATACTCTACACTTGCCACTACAAATCCGCTCTGTGCAAGCTTGCTAAGATAGGATAAATGCGCTGACTTATCCATGCGAAGCCATGCCCCGCCACAAATCCAGACTACACAAGGATATGTTTTTCCACTAAAATCCTCCGGATAAATCAAATCCAGTTTTAAATCTCTGCGGCAGTGCCCATACCAGGAATCCACCTGTGCATACGTGATTCCCGTAATTGTCACATACTGCGGTTTTTCCACCTTAATTTTTAATACTTCTTTCATTCGTTTTCCTCCGATCACCTTTTTCCTTTATTTTATCATACCCTTTGTCAAAAAAAAAGAATCCTGGGAGGACAGGATTCTTTTTTCGGGTATTCTATGCTTTATCGTTTTCTTATTTTTATTTCTGTCTGTTTAGAAAATTCTCTTTTCCGAAACAAACTTCTGAGCAGTACCATCCACCCCCCACGAAATAGAAAGTGCCGGAAGTGCGGAGATTATGATTCCTCTGACCGGAGAGATTTCTGAAAACACAGTTGGTCCAAAAAACATGATAAACACAACTGTCATCATGACAATCAATGTAATTTTCTCTTTCATGGTATTCGGGGGTGTCAGGAAAATTTTTTTTAAACAAGGCGCACCTTTAAAATCGGCAGAAACGAAATTTTCGCTCCTGCCGATTTTTGTTTAATCTTGTTTAATTTTTCCGTCAATTGTAATCGTTACAACCTGCCACGGAATAAATTTTTCACTATTTTTTAAAGCGGTTACTGCTGCTCGTTCTAACCCTCCACAGCAAGGAACTTCCATACGAAGCACCGTCACACTTTTAATGTTATTTTCAGCAATAATCCGGGTCAGTTTCTCACTATACTCTACGGAATCCAGTTTTGGACAGCCAATCAATGTAATTTTTCCTTTCATAAATTCCTGATGAAAATTCGCATAAGCATAAGCCGTACAATCTGCCGCAATTAAAAGTTTAGCTCCATCAAAATAAGGCGCATTGACCGGCACTAACTTAATCTGGCATGGCCACTGACCAAGCTGAGACTGCTGAACTTCTTTGACAGTTTCTTCTTTTTTTACACTTTCTTCTCTGTTGAATTGATGCAGGGCATGTCCTGGGCATCCTGAAAATGCCGTTTTTTCTGATTTTTCTTTACTTTCCTGCGCTTTTCTTTTCATATTCTCTTTTACTGCTGTTTCATCATAAGCGGCTGCTTCTCTTTCTACAAATGTAATTGCTCCGGTTGGACAATTTGGCAGACAGTCTCCAAACCCATCGCAGTAATCATCTCTGGTCAGCTTCGCCTTTCCGTCAATCATCTCAATTGCCCCCTCATGACAGGCTGATGCACATGCCCCACATCCATTACATTTTTCTTCATTTATCTCAATAATTTTACGAACCATAAAAAAAATACCTCCGTTTGTTTTAGCTCTGTCTTGTTTACAAACACATAGTAAAACAAATGGAGGCAAAATTATGTTGTTGGTACAACAAATTTAAAAATCTTATTTTTAATTCTGAAGCATTTGGATTTCCGTTTCAAAAAAACGTTCCTGAAATTCCACCAGTGCTGCAATCTGCTCTTTGCTGTATTTTCCTTTTTCCTTACAGACAACCAGCTTGTCTTCCACGTCATTTTTTCGTTTAATCACTGCCACGACATATCCCTCATAAGCTTCCACAGCTTCAAATTCTCCGACAACATAAGCATCGATTTCTTCTCCATCTCCAGATACGGTATCTGGAATGAAACCATAGTTTAAGCAATATACAAATCCGTGCTCTGGATGTCTTGAAGCAAGGGGACGGTCGATTTTCACCTTTATAAACTTTCCAAGGTAAGATTCCAGTGAAAGTGTTGTGTTTATATCTCTGTTCTTCATTTACATTTCTTCTTTCTATTCTTCAGCTCACATCGGAGTTCCCACTTCGATTAGATTTCCATCCAAATCATAAAATCGAACAATCTTTTTCCCAAAATCATTCTCCATCAGCTTGTTGACATATTCTACTTCTGGATACAACTGCTCTAGTTTTTTTACAAATTTTTCTATCTCACGTTCTTCAAAATATAGCTCACTGGCATGATTTTTTTGTTTCACTTCTTTTTTCAAAAAATCCTGCCAGATTTTTTTCTGCTGTAATACAAGTCCTTCTGTTAAGATTACGGTCTCGTTGTTATCCAGAACAACTTCCAGACCAAAAAGGTCGTGATAAAAGTGTTTGGATTTATCAATATCTGTTACAATAATTAATACGTTTTTTAATCTCATTCTATGTTTCCTTTAAATTCTTTCCAGAATCATCTGATTCATTTTATCATAAGAATCCCAATATTCTTTCTTTATATTTAATCCTGTGTAATGAAACAATTCCTTTATCATATTCATAATTTTATTCCCAGAAAATCCCGTCATTTTCTGTAACGTATCTTCTGTGACTGACATAATTTCATGAGCTGCCAGATTACGAATATTTTCTTCCACAAAGCGAAGATTTTGAACTAATTCAACTAAATGTTTTTCTTGTTCTATCCTCTCTATTAACACTTTAAGATGTATGGAATATACTTCTCGTGCATTAAATCCACCATCTTTGTCATATTCGCTATCCAAGATTTCGCCTATCTTTGTCCCTTTTAATTTTTCAGGTGCCCATTTACGAAACTCTTTACCATTTTTCCTGTATCTTTCACAATAATCATCAATTTTAATTCCCTCTCGTTTTTCCAGCACCATTTCAAACAGATCTACAATCAAAGGTGTAATTGAACGGACAAAATCTACATACTCTTCTTTCTTTAAACGTATCTCCATATTTAACGCATATTCAAAGTATTTCCTTTCAGAAGAGGTTCGTACAGGAAGGCACTGCATCCCTGTTTTTCTTATTACTGCATCTACATTTGCAAAATCCAACATTAATCTTCTTGATGCCATGTAAAGTAAATCTCTATAATTTTCAGTTTCTTCTTTTTCTAAAGTATCTGCAACATCAAGTGCCGCCTTATAATCATAAGCCAAAATATGCTTCTTTATAATTTCTTCTTTTTTTATTTTAGATAAAGTCGGACACTGCACCTCCTTACAACGATTCAAACAACCTTCTTCATTATCTTCATTTAATTCCCATAAAGTTACTACATCATAATCCCTGTGGATGTGTTCATTTATTCTTTTTTCTGGAGTGGCAACCTGAATTAATTTTGCTGGAAATTCTCCTAATGTCTGTAATACTAAAAGTCCACTTTTCATTGCCGGTGTTCCCGATGATATATTAAGGAGTAATACATCCGTATCATCCATCTTTTCATATATCTGTTCTATAATAACACGAAAATCTTGATAAAAATAATCAAATTCATGTACTTTTGTTAATTCTCTCCTCTCAATTGTCTCATATTCCATTTCCCGCTTCTGCATCTTTGCCAAACGTTCCAGACAATACAGATATCTGTTATCTTCTTCTTGATAAGCAAGCATCTCTTTTGTCATATACATAATTACTTTATCCGGCTTATAGATTCTGCAAATATGCAACATAGAACCATCCCTGCAATTTGTTGATGAAATCGGATCTGTTCCCCCAACTGGTGTAAATAAAATTGTTTGATTCATTTTATTTTCCTCATTTCTAAATAATAATTACTTCTTCCTCTTCAATTTTAGGACTCGTGCCAAATAATTTTACTTCTCCTGTTCCTCTGATTTTATATACTCTTACAGTATCTAAAACAGGGTCAATTAATCTTGGTATATCCAATAATAACTGTTTGTACAAACTTTCTGTAATCATAGCTTCAAATGCTGATTTTTGCACACGAAATCCATAACCATTCATTTTTTTTGCAAATGCTCCCCTACGCTTATTATCTACAATGTCATAAATCACAAGAATGTAAATCTTCTTTTTTATACTTGGTACTTCTGTATTCCAAAAATAATTCTCCACACTCTTCCCACTTTCTGTTATTCCTTAACGAATAATAATCGGCATATATTCATCAGGGTCATTATTTTCAATTGCTTTTACAAACTGATTAATCTGTAAATTCAAAGCCTTTCTAAAACTGACACTATAATCAACATACCCTAAATATCTGTTTTCTGTTCTAAATTTTACTTCCAATTTTTTAATATATTTACGAAAAGCTTCTTTTCCTAAAAAGACACCAGGCTGATCCATCTCTAAATAGAAATCTTCTTGTGTCAGTTCATTTCCATTTAACATGCTTAATGCTGTCGAATCAATCAAAACAGCTCTCCACTCTTCCATTAAGTCACTGGCTAGAGTTGGATGCTTTTCACTATCCTTATGCATTACACCAAAATACGGATTTAAGCCCTTTCCCTCTAATTTTCCATATAATTCATTCATAATAATTGAATATCCGAGACTAATCATAGAATTAAACGGATCCAGTGGCGGTCGTCTTGTTCTGCCTTTAAAAGCAAAATCCGAACTAATCAAACGGCTTCCAATCGTTTTAAAATAAATCTTTGCTGCTTGTCCCTCATATCCCATTATCTGTTCAATGCTATATGCGCATTCTAATTTTTTATCCATATACTGCATATCGGCAATTTCTTTTTCGATATTTTTTCTGTTATTTCTCGCATAACGACGCAAAATTACAATCTGATTCCGAATTTTTGCATCAATAATCTTTTTGGAAAATTCCACTTTAAATCCTTTATTTTTTTCAATATCAGCCTGCAATCTCTGACGTTCCACATTTACATGCGAAGTTGAAATTAGCCTTCCATAATATGCTCCATTTGTGGAATAAAACAAAATATTTACTCCACTTTTCAAACACTCTGCCATACACTGCGTTGTAATCTGCACTTTACCAAAAACTTCTATTACCTCTAGAGTTTCTGCTGGAATACTCTTAACCAATCCATCTTTATACTTAACCTGAAATCGATTCTGTGTAACTCCAATACTTGCTCCCTGCTCACTCACATATAGATAACTCATATCGTCTCCTCCTTACAAATATTGTATGTCCCCTGGCGGGGTAGATTTTTTATGTAAGAATATACACTTTGAGTTTAAATATTTTAACTTTTCGCCCCTAGCGGGATTTTTATTTCTCTATGTTGGAGTTATTGGTGTTGACATAATGCTAAAGAATTCTCGTCCCCTTCTCGGGGTTTCTATTTTTCTACGCTATAGGCAAGCTCGAACTCGCTTATTTAGAGAAATGGTCTTCGTCCCCTTCTCAGGGTTTCTATTTTTCTACCGCACAAGCATAAAAATAAGAGCAATATCGAAACAGTCTTCGTCCCCTTCTCGGGGTTTCTATTTTTCTACAGAGCATGAAACGTTAGAAAGAACAATTTTAATCAGTCTTCGTCCCCTTCTCGGGGTTTCTATTTTTCTACCGGACTCGATAAAGAGATTAAACTTACGACACAAGGACCTTCGTCCCCTTCTCGGGGTTTCTATTTTTCTACTGTATTCCACTTGTTGATATAGCGTATGCCTACAAAACTGCCTTCGTCCCCTTCTCGGGGTTTCTATTTTTCTACTTAAGTCTTTGTATCAAACAAAAATTCAATGAACGTCTTCGTCCCCTTCTCGGGGTTTCTATTTTTCTACTGTATTCAGATGAAATACACGGGTAAACAACCATTGTGTCTTCGTCCCCTTCTCGGGGTTTCTATTTTTCTACAAATACAATTTTAAATGTAAGCGGAACTCATAAATTGTCTTCGTCCCCTTCTCGGGGTTTCTATTTTTCTACAGATTCTATATGGGGTAAGCGTGGTAGAGAGTATGTCTTCGTCCCCTTCTCGGGGTTTCTATTTTTCTACCCTTTCCCCTATATCCCTTATAAATACTGGGGTTTTTATCTGGCTTGCGGAGTAAATGCGCAAACCAGATATTTTTACTAACTCACTTGTTAATAATACCCTAAAAATCCTTATTTTTCAAGCATCGGCGCAAATTACATTTTTTCGTACTCAATTTGCCCCATTCCCATATCATAAAGTTCTCCTTGATATCTAGTACACTTGCATATATGAGGAGCAAGATTTAACCCTACATATTTCTCATGTTTATGTTGTTTATAAATTTTATCTGGTAACGTATTTTTATAAATATTATTAACCACTTTCACTGCATCTTTCTCAAACAACGGATACACGATCGTTTTTGATAAAAATCCACATCCACCTCCCAACCATACAATATTTTCTTTTTTACTTCCTCTTTTAAATCGAGAATAAAAATATTCATAACTAATTTTACCAAAACAATTTAATGCTTCAATAATATCCTCCATGTCATAAGGGCAGATACTGGTATCTATTGAAATTTGAAAGCAGATAGCTGTTTCTGGAATTAATGTTTCTCGTAACACATTCACTGGATTTTCTTTGTACTGTAAATTATAATCAATTTTTTGACTTAATGTCAATTGTTTCAATGAAATCGGATTACTGTCTCCCACATGCAGTCCTGATAAATTATCATTTACTGCATTACCCGCTGTTTTCTCATCTCGTTTTAACGTATATAGCACTTCGTTTTCTAACTGCTTTGTTTCTCTGTTTAAATAAACCGTTCTTTTTTGTTTCTCAGTAGATCTTCTCCGAATTATTTCTTTTATTGACCGATATTTTTCTGGATGTTTTTGTATTTCCCAGGCAATTAAAGCAGTACGAATCATTCCTTTAATACTGCTTCCTGGAACATAAGGCAGTCCATAGGCATCTTTTACAAATGCACTGATTGCTGTTGGTCTGCTCTCTTTGTCTTGAGCAAAGGCTTCTCCTGCATCCATCTCATATTTTTTCCATCTATTATAGTCCTGTTCTTTAAACTTATGCTGACCAAGCCATTGACCCAAAGATGGTATTTTCGCCCTGCTGTCCATCATATAATTTTCAAACTCTCGTCCAAGACCTTTTTTCTGCAAGTCCTGATACATCTTATATATATCAGGAATAATTACCTTATGATTCCACGGCATATAAATATATTCTTTTTTCCCAATTTCGCTACCAGAACCTATATAAATCGGAGATAAGGCGTGAATTTTTACTTTATAACATTTTAAATAGTCATTCATATCGATACCCCCAGAAATAATGGCTTCGCATATCGATAAACCGAATGTTTTCCGCCATCTGATACATCATAAATGTCTCCTTCAAATGTATTATCAAAACAAGAACCTGCTGCAAACACGTATAAATCTTTCTTTTTTCTCCATTCTTCTGCATAAGTAGAAGAAGCAATAAATCCAGAACGTTTTTCCAATTGATAAGAAGCATTTTCTAACGCACTTTCTAACTCTTCATCTTTCGGTAATGCAGTTGATAACAGTATTTTCTTTTTTGATTTACTTTCTAAATATGCATGCAACATCTCTGGCATTTTCGCACTTTTAAAAATAAATTTTCCAAGTCCTGTTGTCTTTTTCCCTCCAATTCCGGTATAAGACAAAGATTCCAGCAAATCTTCTGCCAGCCATTTTTCTTCTTCCCCTTTATAAGCCAAGATAAGATACAAACCACAGCCTTCTGAATAATAATAAATTCCAACTTGATAAGGCTCTGTTTCTCCTTCATTTCTTACTTTTGCTGATTTTTTTTGAAAAAAGTCTCCATAATTTCTCATTGGATTTTCTGTTATTTCTAAAGTACCTTTTAAAAATCCATCCAAATTATCTACTGAAATAAATTTCATCTTTTTATACAATTTCTTTTGTTCCGATATTCCTTGTTCTTTTGTTTCCACATAAATCATCGGTTTTGGAATCATATAAGTTTGTCCCATGTAAGGAAATGCATCTGAAAAAAGAAGTGCTCCACTCTTTACTTTTTCATAAAATTCCTTCGCACAATCCATCTTTAATGCTTCAATATAAAGTGCAGAAAATAATTGGTCTGCGCAAAATGTATACGCACTTTCATTTAACATACCTGTTCCAAAATGTACACCCGTTTGAAACTCTAATTTATAAATTGAATATTCCATAACAGAACTCCTTTAACTATTCAATATTTCCTGACACTTATCTATAATAGAATCTTCAACTTCTCCAATCACTACATCTACCTGCAAATCTGCAACTCTAATACGACCATAACCTCTTGAACCATTTCCTCCAAGATAATCATATTCTAACAAACGGAACCCATCTTTTAAAATCTGAAAATCCTGTAAGATTTCATCTACTTCTGTCACTTCATAAATCAACTGCATTGGAAATTTTGCACCACGTACTACACGTTCAATCTGTCTTGGATTTGCTACAGCAGTTGTTCTTTGAATACTATTTTCAAATTTAATTTCTGTCTGTCCAGTTAATCCAGCTCTTTTTAATTCATCTATGTTTCCAATAAACATATCTGTAAATAGCAATTTACTTATCTTTGCATTTCCCTTTTTCGCACTTCCAAATAATTTGGTCAAACATTCTACATCTTCATCTGGAGTTTTTGCCACAAAACCTTCATTGTATTTCTTAGCCAGAAGTGTTCTCATTTTTCCTTTTAAACTGCTTCCTGGAATCATCGGCATATTCGTGCGTAAATCTCTAATAACAGGAGAATCAACTGCACCAATTGCAGAAAATGCACTTGAACCTCCAATATGTAATCCTGTTACTGTCTCTATTGTTCCACTGATTTCTATCTTTGCAAACATAATCTCTTCCTCCCCTATTCATCTCTTCCGCCATAAAATTTACGATATGCCACAAGTGCTTCCATATATCTGCTGAATAAAATATACTGTTTTCTACTATTTTTTATCTCATCAATATGTGTTAAAATATCTGCCTCTTCTATTAACTTTTTTACCTTGACTTCTCGTCCTGCCTCATACACAAAACGAATTTTCATATAGTTAATCTGACCAATCAATTCTGTTGAAAGTTTTTCTTCTTTTAAATTTACCACTTGATTGTAAATATCTGTTGTCATCGCTAACAGATTTCGTATTTTTGAAGTTGTCACTGGTGCAACTTCTTTTCCTCTCTTATCCTTCTCACTACAAAGCTTTTTAATTGCCTTTTCAGCAAGTTCTACATAATTATCCTCTGTTAATTTCATCTTCTTCTCCCTCCCTGCGATTTAAATACACGTATAAATAGATCGCAGTAATTAACTGTTTCCTGTCATTTTCATTCTTGCTCCATTGATGCATTTTCTCAGAAAATCTTCTATACTCGTCTCTTACTTTACTGTTATCCTTTTCTTTATCTTCTTCCGGCTCCATTCTGGATAACAAATAAACATATCTTGCTGTATTAATCTTCTCGTGTGTATTTCTAAGTAATTCCACTAGATGATATAAGAACGCCATTCCATGTTCTTCAGAGTTTCCAAAATATTCATTTAAAGCAGTCAGCTTTTCATTTATTACTTTTTGTTCAAATTCATCCCAACTATATCGATGATTTTCTACAATTTTTTCGCCCTGTTTTGATTCTGAATAGATACGCTCTTCTTCAAATAGTGTAATTGCATTTTTACCATCTAATGCTTTTGAAAAATCTTCCAGTCGTTCTACTTCTTTTGCCATAATATTGACTGGATATTTGGGTGGATAAACTCCAACTCCGCCCGAAATTGTTAAAGTGCCTTGTGTAAATTTTTCAAGTGCTTTTCTTATATCCATAAATGCTGCAATTACATCATTCCATGCACCTGCTAAAAATATATCGTCTCCTCCGGAATAGATAATAACTGCCTTTCTTGCTCCGCCTTTTCCTAATAATGTTTCCGTTCCATTTTGTAAAATTCTATTGATATAACATTTAAAGAAAAGGGATAATTGCCGTGACAATGTTGCTGTTCTCGATAGTGTTGCATATTTTCCCTTTCCATCCTCTCCTTGAAAGCCATGAGTAAATGCTGTTCCTAAACTATCTACATCTGCTCTTAAAATTCCTACTCTTTTTACACCTTCTGCCTGCTTTGCAAGTTCTTCAAAGGTCTCTCCTGTATTGTAATCACCAACCCACAATTTTGTTGTAACATGCTTTCCAACACATATATTATTTTTTGTATAACATCGAACATAACTTATTTCCTGCATATGTTTTAGCAGTTCTGTTTCATTTTGTGCTATCAAATACTTCCCAAATGGAAGCACTACTGCATTTTTCTTTGGTTCTGATAAAATTGTAAAATACTTTTCATGCAAAACACTTCCTGATAATGTTTCTAATGCCAGACAAACCGGACATTTCTCATCTACCAATTTTGCTGATCGATGGCAGACAGAACATTCTCTTTCAGCATCATGCTTCTTTTTATTGAGTTTCCGAATCATATCTGCGCTATATCGATGTGATTTTTTCTTAGATATCATCCGAGACATCGTCCGATATAATTCAGAATAACTTCCTTCTGGTTCATTTTTTAAGTTATTTGCAGTTGCAGTCGCATATCCTCCTGCCACATATAATGCAATGTCAAATGTTTTCATAAACCATTGATTTAATTCTGATTCATATTCTTCTATCACTTTATGTACTTTAGTGGTATTTGGTATCAACATATAGCAGTGACCGCCACCTGTATAAATCAAATTTGCACGACTTAAGGACAACCGTTCTAACAGCTCATCCACAATATGTTCCATCATAATTTCAAGATAAAAACTTCTGGCTCTTAACCCTTTTAATGCACCTTTTTGTCCAACTGTATAAATGAACTTCTGAATCCCCGAAATATCCATAGAGTACATCAAGAACATTTCTTCTTCATAAGATTTTTTTGCATTCCGAAGCAGACACTTTTTAAAGTCATGCTCCTGTTTTTCTTCCAGATATTGCTGTACACAAGAAGCTACTGCTGCTGTTATTTTTACATGGTCATACAATGAAATATCCGCTACTTCTTTTTTTGCTGTTGAAGATGGTATATAAGAAAGATTTGCTTCTAATACTGACAACAGGGAATTTAAGTATTCTTCACTTAATGTAATTCCTTTTAAGCTTTCTGTAATTGCTGTTATAATTCTTTGATAAAATTCCTTATCCATTTCTACAGGCTGATTAGTCGGATAATTGATATCTGACTCTGGATTTAACACTCGCATTTCGTAATGACTTTTTCCATGATTTCCATTTAAAAGATTAAATACACTATCCAATGGAATTTTCTGATCAAATCCAAATTTTACTTCTCCTGTATCTACCTCACGCCTGTCTGTAAAAGACGCTATATTATCCGCATAATAGACAATATACGCATAATCATTATCTTTTATCGGTGCATTTTTTAAAGGCTCATTATGATGATAACGCACGCAATTTAAAATCTTCTCATCTTGAATTCCTGCTTCTTTTAAATATTCATATCCACTTTCGCTATGGCTTTTCCTGCTGCCACCACTGCGATATATCACTTTCCCAATATCATGAAATAAACTTCCAAAAACTGTTTTTAGCCCATTTTCCTCTATCATTTTCTTCCCCTATCATTTAGTTTTTTTATGCATCCCATCCCAAGTGCTGTTTTGATTCCCACTCCAGAATATTCTCCAAATTCAAACAACATATTTGCAAAGTTTGTCATTGTTTTTGTTCCATACATTTTAATTGTAATTTTCCCAATAAACGCTGGAATTTTAATTCCTTCCAATTCAAAACTGACACTTTTTAAATCATATCTAATTATCTGGGATGACTCATACAATTGTTCTAAAGTGTCTTCATCCACCATTATTTCATCTCTGACTGCGGAATCATATTTATTCATCAGACTCTGGAAAATACATCTAATGTCTGGATAAAATAAGTATCTTCCTTTTTGTTTAAATGCTGTTGGTGTCATAAAATGAAGTTGAATATACGGACTACTGTCACTTTCGTAAAAATGATTCATCAACTCCTGATACGTAATTTCTGAAAAATTTCTTTGAACAATTTCTATCTTTTGACTCTTTTTCTTAATGGTAATACTTTCTAGTTGAAATAAAGTCTGATAAAGAATGGTCTGTACTGCCTCTTTGTTTAAGGCGCATACAATCCAATACCAGTTTTCCCCCCTATATTCCAAATGCTGTGTATAGGGATGTAATTGTGACAGATGTAAATAGTCACCATATTCCTGAGGTAACAATTCCATCAAAGCCCCATGAAAGAGTGATGCCATTTGATAACTTAATTCTTCTTGACTTTTTAATTTTAGTTCTAGTTTCCCTAACATTCTTTTCCTTTCGCAACTTTTAATATTGCAAATATTATACCATAAATTGCTTTGTTCTTTATCACAAATACTTTATTTTATTCTTAAGACTTTTTATCGTTATATTATTTTATTTCATCCATCAATTTTTTTCATTAAACTACAGGTTTATCTTTTATTGTATTTAGAAATCACTACAATCACTTTTTCCATCTCCAGCAGTTTTACAAGATGTGCATTCATCCCTGCTGAAATACATTTTCTCACATCTTCATCAAATGCATTTTCGATCATGGCAAATGTTCCGGCTAGACTTTTGTAAAGTGGACATTCGCAATTCACTTCTTCTTTGGTACAGCCCTGTATCTTGTCTTTTCATAATAAGTATGAAACCTCTGCATTTTAAGGAGTTTGAATAACGACATTATAACAAATATCATCATTTCTGCGCTAAAAACAGGCTTTGGCAAACATTTTTTTGAGATTTTTCCGTGAATGTGATAGACTACTAACTGTAATATATATTGGATTTCTTACTAAGAAATACTTACAAAAGAAAGGCTTTTTTATTATTTATGAAAGAAAAGATATTTAACATCATTCAGATTGGAGATAAAAGCAATAAAATCAGCCGTGCATTTGATATTTTTATTACGATTATCATTGTCGGTAATATTATTGTCACTTTTTTGGAAACGTTTGACCAGTTATCCTCTTTTTCCGGTTTATTTAAAATAGTGGAGATTGTCACTGTTTTTGTTTTCTGTGTTGAATACATCCTGCGCATCTGGACTGCAAACTATCTTTACCAAGAAGTAACTGCCGGACATGCACGTTTTAAATTCTTGATTTCTTTTGATGGAATTGTTGATTTGCTGACCATCATTCCGGCTTTTTTCTTATCCGGTTTTGTCATTTTCCGTATGCTCCGCGTTGCCAGAATTTTTCATCTGTTTCGTCTCAATGCAAAGTATGATTCATTTAATGTCATCACAACGGTTCTTTATGAAAAACGAAACCAGATTATTTCTTCGGTTTTTATTGTTTTGATTTTAATGCTCGCAAGCAGCCTTTGTATGTACAGTGTGGAACATGAAGCCCAGCCCGCCGTCTTTCGCAATGCCTTTAGCGGAATCTGGTGGAGCATGTCAACTCTGCTTACCGTCGGATACGGTGATATCTACCCGATTACAACCCTTGGACGTATCATGGCAATCTGTATCGCCTATCTTGGTGTCGGAGCAGTCGCTATTCCAACCGGTATCATCAGCGCCGGTTTCGTAGAGCAGTACCAGAGAAAAAGCAGTATTTCTAATTTAAAAGATGCGGACATTCAGGAAATTGCAGAAGTGTTTGTTGATAAACGCTATGCCGGAAAAACTGTAGAAGAAATGGAAGAAGCACAGCAAATCACCATCTTTCTTGTTTTACGTGATGATTTTTCTGTGCTTCCTCAAAAAAATACGGTTTTAAAATTAAATGATATTATTATTATTCGAGTGGAAGGAGAGTAGTCAGGGATGAGACTTTCGTCCCTGATTACTGATTATGATTCTACTGGCTGTCCGCAATTGATACAAAATCATGTTCCATTTTTGTACTCCATCTGGAAAATATCCCCAGTCTGATAAGCGACATCTTTCTACACTACTTTATTTTCCTTTTCCGGAAGACGTTCATACAACCATGTCATACGTTTTAATCTCTCCACCGCCTTTTCATCAAACTGCCCTTTTTCCATTCTCCAGGTCCAGTTCCCACCAAGTGTGGATGGTATATTGATTCTTGCCTTACCATCCAAATTCAGTAAATCCTGCATCGGTGTTATGCAAAGGCTTGCTATGCTGCTCATTGCAAGGCGAATGAAATCCCACGCCAGATCATCTTCATCCAAGCGCTGTGCATTCATATATTCTTTCGCAAAATCTCTTATTGCTTTATCTGTGCTGTGATACCAACCTCTTGTTGTATCATTGTCATGAGTACCCGTATACACAACACTATTCTCCGGGTAATTATGCGGAAGATATGCCGAACCTCCGTTTGGATCAAATGCAAACTGAACTACTTTCATTCCCGGAAATCCACTGTCAGACAGCATCTGGAGAACACTTTCTGTCAAAAATCCAAGATCCTCTGCGATAATATTCAGTTTACCAAGCTTTTCTTCAATTGTACGGAACAGATCCATTCCCGGACCAGGCATCCATGTTCCATCTACTGCTGTCTCATTTCCATAAGGAATCGAATAATATTCATCAAACCCACGAAAATGATCAATTCTAACTACATCATATAATTTGAGACAATGACGGATTCTTTTGATCCACCAGTTATATTCTGTCTTTTTATGGTATTCCCAATTATACAGTGGATTGCCCCATAGCTGCCCTGTTGCGGAAAAATCATCCGGAGGGCACCCTGCCACTGCCACCGGATTATTCTCTTCATCAAACTGGAATAATTCCGGAGATGACCATGTATCTGCACTGTCAAATGCTACATAAATCGGAATATCTCCAATAATCTGAATTCCCTGATCATTTGCATAAGCATGAAGTTCTGACCATTGTTTATCAAATTCATACTGTTGAAATTTATAAAAATCAATCTCTTCTACAAGGTTTTTCCTTGCATTTTCAAGGGCTGCTTCCTCTCGATTTTTCAGAGCGGCTTCCCATTCATTCCAACTAATTCCACCTTTACTGTCCTTAATTGCCATATAAAGACTATAATCGTCCAACCAGTGCGCATTTTCTTTAACAAAGTTATCATATACTTCATCTTTCTCAAAACGTTCAAAAGCCTTTTTCAGTGCTTTAAATCTAGAATAATAGATTTTTTCATAATCAATAAACTCTGCCTTATCTCCGAAATCATATTCTTTGCATTCTTTTTTTGTCAAAAGACCTTCTTTTATTAACGTCTCCAAATCGATAAAATATGGGTTCCCAGCATATGTAGAAAAAGACTGGTATGGTGAATCCCCGTAACCAGTTGGTCCGAGTGGCAGAATCTGCCAGTAGCTCTGACCCGCTTCTCTAAGCTGGTCAACAAATTGATACGCTTCTTTTGAAAAGCATCCGATTCCATATTTTGATGGAAGTGAAAATACAGGTAAAAGTACCCCACTAGCTCTATTCATCTCTTTCTCCTCCTCTTACAGATAACTGATATCTCTGTTGTCTCCCTCAGTTGCTCCGTCAGATGGGAAATATCCTGCTTTCACAATATTTACAGCAGCTCCAATTATCACCGCCTCATAAGGACGCAATATATTTCCTTCTCTGCCGTCCTCATAATTCTGGATCCAGACTTCCCCGTCTTTCCACTCATCAAGCAATGGGCAGCTAACTTCCTCATCCGTAAAGTTTGTACATACCAGCATCTTTGTATGCTCATCTGTTCTCGTATAGGCGAAAATTCTCTCATCTTCCGGCAGAAGAAGTTCAAATTTTCCATTCACGAATACTGGATTTTCTTTTCTTAACTGAATCAGCTTCTGATAATAGTAAAATACCGAATTTTCATCTTCCAGTGCCTCTTTCGCATTAATCCTGATATAATTTGGATTCACCGCAAACCATGGTTCTCCTGTTGTGAAGCCTCCGTTTCTCTCACTGCTCCACTGCATCGGAGTACGGGCATTATCACGACTTCTTGCGTAAATAGAATGCAGGATTTCTTCTGGCTGATATCCTTTTTCCAGACGCTCTTTGTACATATTCAATGTCTCAATATCTTCATATTCTTCAATGCTGTCAAACTGCACATTCGTCATTCCCAGCTCTTCTCCCTGATAAATGTAAGGAGTTCCCTGCATTCCATGAAGCATTGTCGCCAGCATTTTTGCCGACTCTTTTCTGTATTTTCCGTCATTTCCCCAGCGTGACACGATTCTAGGAAGATCATGGTTATTCATGAACAGACTGTTCCATCCTGTCTGATATAAAGTATTCTGCCACTTTGCAAGGCATTTTTTCAGCTTTACCAGATTCAATGGAATCGTGTCCCATTTTTCCTTTCCTTCTTCCTGATCAAGCATAATGTGCTCAAACTGGAAAACCATGGAAAATTCACTTCCATCCGGATTACTATATTTCTTTGCAATTTCCGGTGTTGCTCCCCAGGCTTCTCCTACAGTGATCATGTCGCCCTTCTGAAATGTTTCCCTGCTTAATTCACGCAGAAATTCATGCAACTTTGGTCCATTATTTGTGATCTTAAGATCTGGCTCTTTTGCAATCTGATCAATTACATCCAGACGAAATCCGCCTGCCCCTTTTTCCATCCACCAGAGAATCATATCATAGAGCTCTCTTCTCACTTTCGGATTCTCCCAGTTCAGATCCGGCTGTTTCACTGAAAATTGATGAAAATAATACTGTCCCAATTCTGGAACCCACTCCCATGCCGGTCCACCGAATACAGAATTCATATCGTTTGGATAAACGTCTTCTTCTCCGTCACGCCACACATAATAATCATGATACGGATTGTCTTTACTTTTCTTTGCTTCCAAAAACCATCTGTGTTCATCAGAAGTATGATTCAATACAAGATCCATCATAATTCGGATTCCGCGTTTCTTTGCCTCCACAAATAACTGTTCCATATCTTCCATTGTTCCGAACATCGGCTCAATATCCTGATAATCTGAAATATCATATCCATTGTCATCCTGTGGAGAACGATACACCGGTGAGAGCCAGATTGCATCTATTCCAAGTTTTTTCAAATAATCCAGTCTGCTGATAATTCCTGGAATATCACCTATTCCATCTCCGTCCGAATCTTGAAAGCTTTTCGGATAAATCTGATATACGACTGCATTTTTCCACCATTTATTCTTATTTTCCATACCCAATTTCGATATCTCTCCGGCAGATTATCTGGTTCTACCGGGACATCCTCTCCTTTCTTTACATGCTCTCTAAATTCTACGAATGAGTGTTCCGTTCACACCAAGTATCTCTCCATCAAATTCTCGAGCAAAAAGAATTTTTCCATTTCCTTTTACTTTTATTTCTTCCTCCGATGCATTTAATAGAACCTCAATTTTATTACCTTCTTCATCTAATTTTATATATTCTACACAGCGATCATTTTTGTACGTATCCGGAAAATGGAAATGCGGACTTCTGCACATTTTCTCGTTTCTTCTAAGCATGATCAGTTTCCGCATCATCGCAATTTTTTCCTGATTCTCTTTGCTTTCAATCTCACTCCATGGCATACATCTTCTGCAATCCGGGTCATGTGCACCTTCCATCGCAATCTCTGTTCCGTAGTAAATGCAAGGACTTCCCGGAAGTGTGAAGAGAATTGCAAGCTGCTGATAGAATTTATCCAGATTATGAAAACGGTTCATAAGTCTCTCTGTATCGTGGGAATCCAGCAGATTGAAGAGTACATCGTTATTCTGCTGCATATACATAGTATAACAACGATTTACCATATATTCAAATTCCTCTTTTTTCATCGTTTTATCTAGAAAAAAGTCATGGATTCCACTGAGCAACGGGTAATTCATAACGGAATCATATTCATCTCCTTGCAGCCACTGGCTTGCATCGTGCCAGATTTCTCCCAACAGATAAATGTCCGGTTTTATCGTTTTTAAATGTTCTCGCATCCGCTTTAAGAACCGATGTGATACTTCATTTCCCACATCAAAACGGATTCCGTCTATATCAAATTTTCGAATCCATTCCTCGCAGACCTTACAAAAATACTCAATTACTTCTTCATTATTCGTATTTAATTTTGGCATCGTATCTGCAAATGCAAAAGAGTAAAAGCGCCTGTCTCTTGTGTCTGCTCGTTTTCCGATCTCTTCCCAGTCTTCTATCATAAACCAGTCCGCATAACGGGAATCTTTCCCATGCTCCAGTACATCCATCCACGGCGCGAATTTTCTTCCGCAGTGATTAAATACTGCGTCAACCATAATACGGATTCCTTTTTCATGCGCTTCCCTGCAAAGTGCTTTCATCATTTCTTCATTGCCGAAAGCCGGATCAATCTTTGTATAATCTGTAGTATCATATTTGTGGTTAGATTCTGCTTCCATGATCGGATTCAGATAAATTCCGGTAATTCCCAGCTCCTGAAGATACTGTAGTCTCTGACGGATTCCCTCCAGATTTCCTCCGAATTTTTCCTGATTTGTCACTGTTCCGTGATTTCTCCACGGTGTGATATCATTTCCATTCTTTTCCGGTGTCCCATTGCAGAACCTGTCCGGGAAAATCTGATACCAGATCGTATCATTCACCCATGCAGGTGTGCGGTTTATATCTGCTGGATTCATCCATGGTACAATAAAACACTGCTGCATACGGCCATCCATCTGAAGCTGTTCTTCTGTCAGGAAACCGTCTTCAAAATAATACCAGACTTCCTCTTCTGTTCTCAGCTCAAAATAATATTTGCATCTTTTATATGCAGGAAGAAGCGTTGTTGTCCACCAGATTTGATAAGGCAGACGTTTTTTATAAATAATTTCCTCTCTTTTTCCTGTCCATTTTTCATTTCCACCCAGAATCCCGGCCTCATAAGGATCTCCGTAATGGATAAACACCTGTTTTACATCATACCCGGTCTTAATATTTACAATCAGTCTGTCCTCATCCAGAGGATAACTCATCTGCTCTGATGTTTTATGATATACACCGGTAAATTCCATCTTATTCTTCCTCCAATTTTTCATAAACACGCAGGATTTCCCCTACACTCCACGCCTGTGCAAAACATCCTTTTGAAGAAACCGGAATCTCTCCATCAT
>ERZ836939.473-NODE-473-length-54962-cov-11.274154_pt1 | contig 54962 bp, 52 predicted proteins | sample MGYA00519912_ERZ836939 | MGnify/ENA primary metagenome ERZ836939 (study PRJEB31850, sample SAMEA3708810) | human gut metagenome | biome: human gut; feature: human-associated habitat; material: faeces | place: China | collected 2014 ...
ACCGCAGGATTGGCGGAAAAGATCCGCCGAAGCGCGCAGACGCAATTGTGCGGTGCTGCCGTTGTTCAGATATGACAAATGAACGGCCCGAAACGGGCCGTTTTTTTGCTTGCAGCGGGCGAAAACCGGTGCTATACTGGCTGCTAACAAGAGATAGAAGGGGAGAAGCGCGGATGCACGGATTGGGGACGATCGTCAATGTCGCGGCGATCGTTGTTGGAGGACTCGCGGGCCTGCTCGGCGGGCGGCGCATCCCGGAGCGGCTGCAGAAAACGCTGATGAGCGCCATGGGCGTGAGCGTGCTGTTCGTGGGCGTCTCGGGCACGCTTTCGCAGATGCTGCGCGCAGAAGGCGGGGCGCTGACGGTGCAGGGGACCATGATGATGATCCTCTCGCTGGCCGTCGGTGCAGTTCTGGGCGAGCTGCTTGATCTCGAGGACCGGATGGAGCGCTTCGGCGCCTGGCTCAAGGTCAAGACGAAAAGCGAGTCGGACGGCGGCTTCATCGGCGCCTTCGTCACCGCGTCGCTCACGGTCTGCATCGGCGCGATGGCCATCGTCGGCTCCATCCAGGATGGCATCCTCGGCGACCACGCGACGCTGTTCGCCAAGGCCGTGCTGGACCTTGTGATCATCATGGTCATGACGGCCTCGATGGGCAAGGGCTGCATCTTCTCCGCCATCCCGGTCGGCATCCTGCAGGGCAGCGTGACGCTGCTGGCAAGGCTCCTGCAGCCGGTCTTCACCGACGCGGCGCTCAGCAACCTGTCGCTGGTCGGCTCCGTGCTGGTGTTCTGCGTGGGGCTGAATCTGGTCTGGGGCAAAAAGATCCGCGTGGCAAATTTGCTGCCGTCTCTGATCGTGTCCGTCGTATGGGCGTTTTTGTAACTATCAACTGTAAAGGAGTATGCAATATGGTCAGTGAAAAAATGGTCGCCTGGGGCAGCCAGGGCTGCGTCATCCGGGATCTCGCCGCCTACGGCGAGCAGCGCGCCGCCGTCGTCGGCGCGGAAAACGTGTTCAACTTTACCATCGGCAATCCCTCCGTCCCGGCGCCGTCCTGCGTCCGGCAGACGATCGAGCACCTGCTGCAGACCGTCCCGGCCGAGCAGCTGCACGCCTATACGGCCGCGCCGGGCCTTGCGTCCGTCCGCGCGAAGATGGCGGCGTATCTCGAGAAGACGTTCGGCGTCGGCTACCACGCGGAGGATGTGTATATGACCTCCGGCGCATCCTCGGCGCTGGCGATGCTGGCCTATGCGCTGCTCTCGCCGGGCGACGAGGTGCTGACGCTCAGCCCGTATTTCTCGGAGTACAAGCTCTACGCCGAGGCCGCGGGCGGCACGCTCACGGCCGTGCCCTCGAACCCGGAGGATTTCCAGATCGATCTGGACGCCTTCTCCGCTGCCATCAGCGAGAAGACCGCCGTCGTCCTCCTGAACTCCCCGAACAACCCTTCCGGTGTCATCCTCTCCCGCCGGAGCATCACGAAGCTGGCGGAGCTGCTGGAGAAAAAATCGGCCGAATACGGCCACCGCATCTACATCGTCGCCGACGAGCCCTACCGCGAGCTGGCCTATGACGGCGAGGAGGTGCCGTTCATCCCCGCCATCTACAAGGACACCATCTACTGCTATTCGTTCAGCAAGACCCTCTCGCTGCCCGGCGAGCGCATCGGCTTCCTGGCCATCCATCCGGAGCTGACCGACTACGCGCGCGTCCGCGCGGCCATCTACGGAGCAGGCCGGGCGCTCGGCTATATCAACGCCAGCACGATGTTCCAGCTCGTAGCGGCGGAATGCGTCGGGCAGACGGCGGATATCTCCGTCTACAAGCAGAACCGGGATCTGATCCATACGGCGCTTCTGGACATGGGCTATACCTGCGTGAAGCCCTCGGGCGCGTTCTATCTTTTCCTCAAAACGCCGGAGCCGGACGCGACCGCGTTCTGCAAAAAGGCGATGGCGCTCGACCTGCTGGTCGTGCCGGGCGACGAATTCGGCTGCCCGGGCTACGTCCGCCTGGCCTACTGCGTCCCCAAAACCATGCTCGAACGCAGCCTCCCCCGCTTCCGCCAGCTCGCCGACCAATACGGCCTCAAAAAATAAGCGGCTGACTGAGAGGCTTCGCCCACTTCTGAGCATCTCCGGCGGTGCGCACTCCTTGGCTCCCCTCCCAGCGAAGCTGACTGAGGGGTTGTTATCCCGCCGCAGCGGACCAAAGGCTTCCCCTATGAGGGGAAGCTGTCGCCGCAGGCGACTGATGAGGTGGGCGGTGTTGTGTAGACGCAAGTGCCTCCACCTCATCCGTCACGGCTTTCGCCGTGCCACCTTCCCCTCATAGGGGAAGGGCCCCTGGAAGGGGAGCCAAGAGTCTGCGCTTCCCGCAAGCCCTTTTTTCTTGACTTTCCCGCCCATTTCCGTTAGAATATACACCGTTCATCGGAGGGTCGATGGGAGAAATTCGGCTGGATAAGATGTCGGGCGCGGGCCCGGGGTTTTATCCGGCTCTTTTTTTGGAGTCTGGTATGAAGAAACAGCAAAATGATTTTCTGAACGGAAGCATCCTTCCGTCTCTGCTGCGCTTCGCAGGCCCGGTGCTGCTGGCGCTGTTTCTGCAGGCGATGTACGGCGCGGTCGATCTGATCGTCGTCGGCAAATTCGCGGGTACGGCGGATATCTCCGCCGTCTCGACCGGCAGCCAGGCCATGCAGCTGGTCACCTCGCTGCTCGTCGGCCTGACGACGGGCGTGACCGTTCTGCTCGGGCAGAAGATCGGCGAGGGAAAGCCCGACGAAGCCGGCAGCGTCATCGGCTCTGCCATCTGTCTGTTCGTCTGCGTCGCGCTCGGACTGACCGCCGCACTTGTGACGCTGGCCGCGCCCTTCTGCCGCCTGCTGCAGGCTCCGGAGGAGGCCTTCGACCCCACGACGCAGTACGTGCGCATCTGCTCGGCCGGCACGCTGTTCATCGTCGCGTTCAACGTCATCGGCAGCGTCTTCCGCGGGCTCGGCGATTCCAAAATGCCGCTCATCACGGTCGCCATCGCGTGCGTCGTGAATATCTTCGGTGATCTGCTTCTGGTTGCCGTCTTCCACCTCGGCGCGGCAGGCGCAGCGCTGGCAACGGTGTTCGCGCAGGCCATCAGCGTGGTCCTGTCGCTGCTCGTGATCGCGCGGCGCAAACTGCCGTTCACCTTCCGCAAAGAGCAGCTGCGCTTCGACCGACCGCTCACGGCCGGGATCCTGCGCCTCGGCGTGCCGATCGCGCTGCAGGACGTGCTGGTCGGTGTGTCGTTCCTGGTGATTCTGGCGATCGTCAATTCGCTGGGGCTGCTGCAGTCGGCGGGCATGGGCATCGCGGAGAAGGTCTGCGCGTTCGTCATGCTGCTGCCGTCGGCCTTTTCACAGTCCGTCTCCGCCTTCGTCGCGCAGAATACCGGCGCGGTCAAGCCGGATCGGACCAAAAAGGCCCTGCGCTACAGCGTCGTCACGTCGCTGTGCATCAGCGTGTTCGTGTTCTATTTCAACTTCTTCCACGGCGATCTGCTGGCCGGGATCTTTGCCAATGACCGCGCCGTCATCCTCGAGGCTGCGGACTATCTCAAGGCCTACGCCATCGACTGTCTGCTGACCTCGTTCCTGTTCTGCTTCGTGGGCTATTTCTCCGGCCTCGGCAAGACGGTCTTCGTCATGGCACAGGGCATCCTCGGCGCGTTCGGCGTGCGCATCCCGGTGTCGTTCTTCATGTCCCGCCTGCCGAACGTGCGCCTGTTCTACATCGGCCTCGCCACCCCCTGCTCGACCGTCGTGCAGGTTCTCCTGTGCCTTGCCTACTACGCGCACCTCAGCCGCCGGGAAAAAGCAGGCCCCGCGGTCTGAATCCCGCACAAAAAACCTCCGTCAGCCGCTGGCTGACGGAGGTTTTCGCTTTTCAGGTCTTGTCTCAGATCGTCGGCTGGTTGGCAGCTTCGATGATCTTGACGAACTTCTCGGGCACGAGGGAAGCGCCGCCGATGAGGCCGCCGTCGATGTCGGGCTGGGCCAGCAGGTCATAGGCGTTCTTCTCGTTCATGGAGCCGCCGTACAGGATGGAGATCGCGCGGGCGACCTTGGCGCCGTACAGCTTGCGGATGACCGCACGGATGTTCTCGCAGACCTCTTCGGCCTGCTCGGGCGTGGCGGTCTTGCCGGTGCCGATGGCCCAGATGGGCTCGTAGGCAATGATCATCTTGCGGATCTTGTCCTCGCCGATGGAGGCAAGGCCGGTCTTGATCTGCATGGTGATCCATTCCTCGGTGATGCCGCCTTCGCGCTGCTCGAGGCTCTCGCCGACGCACATAATGGGGATCAGGCCGTTGTCCAGAGCGGCGAGGACCTTGGCGTTCACGTCCGCGTTCGTCTCGCCCATGGCGCGGCGCTCAGAGTGGCCGAGGATGACGTACTTGCAGCCGGCGTCGAGCAGCATGTTGGCCGCGATCTCACCGGTATAGGCGCCGGAGGCGTTGGCGTTGCAGTTTTCAGCGCCGATGCCGACGCGGGTCTCGCGCATGGCGCGGACAGCAGCCGGGATGCAGACGGCCGGCACGCACAGCGCCACGTCACACCAGCGGCCCTTGGGCATGATGGCCTTGAACTCGGTCATAAACGCCTTGGTCTCCGTCGGCGTCTTGTTCATCTTCCAGTTGCCCGCGATAACAGTCTTGCGATACTTTCTGTTCATTGTGAATCTCCTAAATTATATATCAAAATCAGTTTTACCTTAACAAACCCGCGCCCGCAGGCGCACGTAGCATATTTCGCCAACCCGATTCAGCCATCACCAACAATGGCAGGCTCTTTCGGCAGAAAACCATAGCTCAGCAGCCGGTGTGGCGTAGAGGCGTGTCCGTCTAAAGAGTAGATACGTGCTGGCAGCTCCAGAGTACCCAGTCTTACTTGTCCTGCAGGCAGGCAATACCGGGCAGCTCCAGTCCTTCAAGGAACTCGAGGGAAGCACCGCCGCCGGTGGAAATATGCGTGATCTTGTCCGCAAAGCCCAGCTGCTCGCAGGCCGCCGCAGAGTCGCCGCCGCCGACGATGGTCACAGCGTCGGAATCCGCCAGTGCCTGTGCCACGGCAATGGTGCCCTTGGCCAGCGTCGGGTTCTCGAACACGCCCATGGGCCCGTTCCAGACAACGGTCTTCGCGTTCTTGATGGCATCGGCAAACAGCGCGCGGGTCTTTTCGCCGATGTCAAGGCCTTCCTTGTCGGCCGGGATGGCGGTCACGTCGACGGTCTCGACGTCGACCGGCGCGTCGATCGGGTTCGGGAAGTCGGCAGCCACGACGGTGTCGATCGGGAGCAGGAGCTTGACGCCCTTCTCCTCGGCCTTCTTCATCATGTCCTTGCAATAGTCGACCTTCTCTGCGTCAAACAGGCTCTTGCCGATGCCGTAGCCCTTGGCCGCGACGAAGGTATAGGCCATACCGCCGCCGATGATGAGGGTATCGACCTTCTCGAGCAGGTTGTTGATGACGTTCAGCTTGTCGGAGACCTTCGCGCCGCCGAGGATGGCGACGAACGGACGCTCCGGATCGGCCAGGGCCTTGCCCATGATGGAAACTTCCTTCTGCACCAGATAGCCGCAGACGGCAGGCAGATAGTCGGCAACGCCGGCAGTGGAGGCGTGCGCGCGGTGCGCGGTGCCGAAGGCGTCGTTCACGAAAATGTCAGCCATGGAAGCGAGCTTCTTGGAGAGCTCGGGGTCGTTCTTGGTCTCGCCCTTTTCAAAGCGGGTGTTCTCGAGCAGCATGACCTCGCCGTCCTTGAGGGAGGCGGCCAGCGCCTGTGCGCTCTCGCCTACGACGTCCTTGGCCATCTTGACCGGCTGGCCCAGCAGCTCGGACAGACGATCGGCCACGACCTGCAGGCTCAGCTCCGGCTTCACTTCGCCCTTGGGCTTGCCCATGTGGGAGCAGAGGATGACGCGGGCATTGTGCTTCACGAGATACTGGATGGTCGGCAGCGCGGCGACGATGCGCTTGTCGCTCGTGATCTTCCCGTCCTTGGTGGGGACGTTAAAGTCGCAGCGGCAAAGGACGCGCTTGCCCGCGACGTCGATATCTTCAACAGACTTCTTGTTGTAGTTCATAGATGTTCCTCCTTATTTGATGGCGGGGCAGCCCGCTTGTTTACCGGTTCCAGTCGGCCATTTTTCCTTCGGTCTTCAGGTGTGGGAATTGCTGCTGCCGCAGCGCTTCAAACACACCGATGGCAGCGGAATTGCTGAGATTGAGGCTCCGCGCCTCCGCGCGGATGGGGATGCGGACACAGCTGTCATAGTGCGCGGCGAGAAGATCCTCCGGCAGACCTCTGGTCTCCTTGCCGAAGAACAGATAGGTCCCGTCAGGGTAATCGGCCTCGTCGTAGCGGCGGGGCGCCTTGGTGGAAAACAGGCGCAGGCAGGATGGATGATTCTTTGCAAAGAAATCGTCCAGATCCTCATACACCCGAACGTCTACCAGGTGCCAGTAGTCGAGCCCCGCGCGCTTGACCGCCTTGTCGGAAATGTCAAAGCCCAGGGGCTTCACGAGATGCAGGACACTGCCGGTCGCGGCGCAGGTGCGCGCGATATTTCCGGTGTTGGCCGGGATCTCGGGTTCAACCAATACAACATGCAGCATGTGAAAAACTCCTTGCCCGCCGTTTCCCGGCAAGCAAGCATATTCTATGACAGAACGTCACAGATTTCAACTGTTTTTCAGAAAAAAATCAAGATTTTCGTGAAAAAAATTTTCCCTTTGCGGCGCTCCATTTTTGGTGATTCTTACACGCCTACAGCCGCCAGTCGATCGCGCGGCTGCCGGAGGCCTCCAGGAAGGCGTTGATCTTCGAAAACGGGCGGCTGCCGAAGAAGCCGCGGTAGGCGCTCAGCGGACTCGGATGCGGCGCCTGCAGCACGAGGCGGGGATACGGACTGTCCGCGGCGATGGCCGCCTTCTTCTGCGCGTGGCCGCCCCAGAGGACGAAGGCCACCGGCTGCGGCAGCGCAGCGACAGCGCGCACGGCGGCGTCGGTGAACGTCTGCCAGCCGAACGCCTGATGGCTGGCCGCCTTGCCCGCCTCCACGCTCAGGCTGCTGTTGAGCAGAAACACGCCCTGCCGCGCCCAGGCAGTCAGATCGCCGCTTTCCGGCGGCGTCACACCGCAGTCCGCCTGCAGCTCCGTCAGGATATTGCGCAGCGACGGCGGCAGCTTCACGCCCGGCTTCACGGAAAAGGCCAGCCCGTTGGCCTGCCCCGGCTCGTGATACGGGTCCTGCCCCAGGATCACGACCCGTACTGCCTCCGGCGGCGTCATGCGGAAGGCGGCAAACAGCTCCTCCCGCGGCGGATAGACCGTGGACGCGGCGTAGGCCGCGTCCACCCGCTCTGCGAGCGTCCGCCAGTACGGCTTTTCAAATTCCTCCTGCAAAAGCGCCTGCCACGCGCCAAGTTCTTCCGGTCTCATGCTACTACTCCTTATTATCTCCGGTTTTTCCGCATTTTTTCGCAATATTTATACCACAGAAAAACCCGGAACACAAGCGCCGCCCGGCGCATAGGGTTTTGCGAGGTGATCGTATGCAGATCTATGTGGTAAAGCCCGGCGATACGCTCTTTTCGATCGGTCGGGCGCTGGGGCTCGCGCCCGGCTTTCTCGCGCGGTACAACGGCCTGCAGGAGCCGTACCGGCTGGCCGTCGGTCAGAGTCTTCTGGTCTTGTATCCGGAACAGACCGTGACCGTACAGCCCGGCGACACGCTCACGTCCATCGCCGCAAGCGCCGGGACGGATGTGGCTTCCCTGTACCGGATGAACCCGAACCTTTCCGGCTCCGACCGGATCTACCCCGGCCAGATCCTCGTGACCCAGCTCGAGCAGGCCGCGCGCCACCCCGCGGTCGTCAGCGGCTATGCCTATCCGAATGTGTCCGAACGCGTGCTGCGCGGCATTCTGCCGTATGCCGGGGCGCTGGCCCCGTTCACCTACGGCTTTACGGCGGAAGGCGCGCTGGTGCCGATGGACGACGAGCGGCTGCTGGCACTGGCCGGAGCCTGCGGCGTGCAGCCGCTGCTGCACCTGTCGACGCTCACAGCCGCCGGGGCCTTCTCCGCCGCGCAGGCAGCTGCGCTGCTGCGGGATCCGGCCCTGCAGCAGACGCTCGCGGCCAACGTGCTGCAGACGATGCTGGAAAAGGGCTATGAGGGCCTCGACGTGGATTTTGAGTATCTCGGCCGGGACCTGGCGGAGCCCTACGCGGCGTTTATCCAGCTGCTCCGCGATACGCTCGCCCCCTACGGCCTACCCCTCATCACCGCCCTGGCCCCCAAAACCTCCGCCGCCCAGCCCGGCACCCTCTACGAAGGCCACAACTACGCCTCCCTCTCCACCGCCAGCGACGCCGTGCTGCTGATGACATACGAATGACGGATGTTTGCACACATGAGTTTCAAAATTTCTTTGTTTTGATATAATATGTTGATTTTTAATGCCAATAAATTTCGGCATTTTCATAAAGTGAAGTTTTTTGACGATTTATGTGCTAACGCACACCATTCAGGTCGCAGCGGCAAATTGAGATGTCGCCTGCTCCTGAATTGTGTTGCCAAAGCTGCATAGCTTCTCGTACTCATCGGCAAAGCGGAAGTAAACCTCAATATTCTGCTTGTCATGGAAGACAACCCTTTGAATCAACTGATTGACGGTATCGCGGTCAAGCCTTTCAATATTGCCGTACTTCTGGAAGAACGAAACAAACGCATCGTCCTGTTGCCGGGCTTCTTTGAGCTGAAGAAGGCTCTGATTCATTTGCTCGATTTTTGCTTCCTGCACGGCAATCTCATTTTCATACCGCTCCCGAAAACGGATATATTCCTCTCTCCGAAGTAAGCCGCTTTGCAAGTCGTCATAAAGGTGAAATTGTGCATCTTGCAGTCGCTCCTGTTCACGCTTCGCTTTGTTGAGAGCAAGCATATATTCGTTCTTTACACCGTTGGTCGATTTGAATTGCCGCGCCGCATCAATGACTGCTTTTACATCAACAAGCCGCTGGATTTGTGACTGCACGGTCTGCAAGATCAGCTCTTCCAGATAGTCCTCTTTCACAGACGGGCATTGACATTTGTCGGGCGCATAGGTTCGCGTCAGGCAGCGATAACGCGCATAGCCTTGCGAAACAGCCCGGTTCATGGTATGTCCGCATTGCCCGCAGACAATCAAGCCCGAGAGGATATATGTCTGCGTTTTCTCCGGTGCCACGCGCGTTTTTCTGGCGTACCGTTCATGTACGATTGCAAACTGTTCGTCCGAGATAATTGGCTCATGCGTACCCTCTACAACCGTCCATTCGCTCTCATCAGTCAGAACCATTTTTTTGCTGCGATAGGATGCACTCTTATGTTTGCCCTGCACCATGTTTCCGATGTAGACCTCATTTTTTAGAATTGTCGCAACAGTGTTGACTGCCCACGTCCGGATTTTGCTGCTTTTTTGATCGTGTGTAATGAAGCTCTTGCAGCCGTCACGGATTTTGAAATCGCCCGGCGTCATAACCTGCATTGCGTTCAGACGCTTTGCAATCGAATTTGCGGACATTCCGCCCTCATACCAGTCAAATATCTTTCGCACGATTTCCGCCTGTTCTTCGTCCACCACGAGCTTGTGATGATCGTCAGGGTCTTTCTGATAGCCGAATGGTGCATAGTTTCCGGTAAATTCACCGCGTTCGCGCTTCATGGCCAACGTGCATTTGATCTTGATGGAAAGCTGGCGAATATAATCGTCGTTGACGATGTTGGAAAAGGATACGATTGCGCTGCAATATCCACGCGGATCTTTGACGCTGTCGAGGTTATTCAAGACCGAAATCACCCGGACACTCTTTTGCGGAAAATAGTCCTCCATCAGCCGCCCCAACTCCGGGTAATTTCGCCCCAGCCGGGAGTTGTCCTTAAAAATGATGCAGTTGATTTTTCCGCACTCGATGTCGCGTATCATATCCTGATACCGCGGACGGTTGAAGCTACCGCCTGCATAGCCATCGTCGGAGTAGACAGTCACAGACTTGATCTGTTCGCCCTGCTCCCGCAGATAATCCAGGTGCTTCTGGTTGATGCTGTGCTGGTTCTGGATGCTGTCACTCTCCGGTTTGTCTCCGTCTTCCTTGCTGAGCCGGTTGTATTCTCCCACGCTCCATTTCGTTGCAAGATGATCTGGTTTCTCTTTCTTTTTGTTTTGCACAAAGGTCATGGTTTCTCCTTTCTGCCGAACAAATAAGAAACAGTATTTGCAATATTATTATAGCAAATACTGTCCAAATTCTCAACTTTTCGAGGATTTTTCAATATGTTTTTCTAAAATACGCACCATACATTCCTGCAAGGTAACGCTGCCGGGTAAGAAGTGTAAGCGGATCGTCACGCCGTCTTCGCGCTTGACCTCCCGAACGTAGTTATGGGTAATTTCCATTTGCGTCGCCCCCTTGCTGCAATCTATGAAACCGCATACGGATTCATACGGAAATCTATGCTGCATACTTTGCTTTTCTCATAGCTCAAGCAGACGGCAACTGGCAAAGCTGCTCCATAGGCTCTTACCTCCCTCCATGCTCATGGCGGGGCGTTCCATTCTGTGACGTATGGCTAACGCAAGTATCATTATTCTTTGTATGTGGTCGTCGCCCGCAAGCCTGCCGCGGCTTGTCTGCAATGCTGGCGTTTGCCGCTCCGCTCTGGAATCGGTGTTCACCTCCTGATTCCAGCACATCCCCGCGCACCCATTGCTGGCTCACACATACAAAAACGTATCTGTTTGACCCTATTCAGTTGTCAAACGGGATTATCAGCCCGCAAAAGCGTATTGATCGGTAATGCGCTTTTCCAGAATGATAATCGATGCGCTGCTGCGGAAGGCTGCCCCGCAGACTGGACAAACCTGTCCGTCTTACGCAAGCGCCATGCCGCATAACCGCATAGGCTTCAAGTCGCCAGAGAATTACGTCTCACGGTGAGACGCAATTCGACACATTCGGACGCGAAAGCTGTTCAAAGCGTTTTTATTCCTGCCGGTCTGCCCACAGCTTCGCTGAAATCAAAGAAATCAGTTCCTTCGCTGTGGGCACCTCCTCAATCCAATAGGCGCGCAGCTCGCGTCTGCGCCCGTTTTGCCAAATATCCTTGGCTGCGCGATTCAATGCCCGCGAGACTGCTTCGTTTGTACGTTTACCGGTTCGCATACGAACCTCATTGCAGATCACCTGCATCTTCGGCATATTCGGCTGGTGTGCGATTGCTACATCAATCGCGTGGCACAAAATACAATAACATTCCTTGCCGCGTGTCTCGACGATGGAGTATATAGCGTTCTGGACATCCTTCATATGTTATACATTCCTTTCCCGTTCGAGCTGATATAAGCATAATACATTTTTACACACTTTTCAGGTTTTCTGCCAAACTTTGACCCACTTGGACAAACTTTGACGGATAAATTGCGGCTCGTTCGATCCGAAATGTTGCCTAAGGTCTGCGATGGTCATGCGGCGTACAGCAAATCAAAAAAGAAACACCGCTCATCTCCCAGACACAGGAGATGAGCGGCGCTTCTCCGCAACGCATTATTGTGCTGCCGCTCAGCATCAGGCGAGAAGTATATACAACTTCATCTTAAAGAATTTGTGCTTTTAATAAGCGAAGGAACGCACAAAACTTTCCAAGTATCAACGCTGTGTTCATGGATCGCTGCGGTCATTTCGGGCAGTTCATCGAGAGAACAGGTATGTGAGATCAGGTCTGTGCAGTCGAATGCACCGTTATCCATTTGATCTACTGTATATCGCCATTCGTTGATCGGCAGATTGCTATAGTGTGAATTCCAAATCGCGTGGATCGTTACCTCTTTGCGCAAAAGCTGACTGTGGCAGGCTTTCGTAATGGTGGTATCCGCAGCAGGGTTGCCAAGCAATGTGATCGTTCCGAACGGGCAAATACAGGTAATTGCCTGGTTCAGCGCGGAACCGTAGCCTGTACCTTCAATCGCAATATCCGCAAGCTGACCGCCAAATGTCTGCCGGACAACTTCTTGCAGCGGCTGCGTCCGGGAGTTTACTGCCTCAAAGCCACATTTTTTACAGAATTCGACCTTTGCGTCAACGACATCTGAGAACAAGACCCTCGCTGCGCCAGCCAGTTTTGCCCACCGGCCTGCCATAATGCCGATCGGCCCTGCACCGAAAATCAACACATTTGCGCCGAAGTAAACGCCGCTTTTCCGGACAGCATGCTGCGCAACGCAAGCCGGTTCAGCCATAGCAAGCATTGTCAGCGGCGTATCCGCATTGTGGGATTCTACGAAGTTCCATGCGCTGGGTACAAGGCAGTATTCGGCAAAGCCGCCGTCTCTGCGCGAACCCATGTAATCATAGTCTTCGCACATGGCATAATTACCAGACAGGCAGCTATCACAGCGGCGGCAGGGAATCAACGGGAAAAATGCGCCGCGCTTTCCAACCAAGGTCGGGTCCGCATCAGGCCCAACTGCAACAACCGTACCGGAAAACTCGTGGCCAATTGTCAACGGATATTTTTGCTTACTGGTACCGCTGACATAAATGCGCGGAATATCAGAACCGCATACGCCGCAGGCTCCAATGCGAACAAGCAGTTCTGCGCCATTCGGAGTCGGAACCGGGACAGTATCTACGCGAAAATCACCGATGGCATGCAGCCGAGCGGCTTTCATAAAATTGTTATTCATTTAACGCACATCTCCCTCTATTGAATGGCTGCCTGAAGGGTCGCAATGTTTTCAGAAAGCTGGGCTGCAGGTGAGAAAATACTTGACGATCCTGCAACAAAGATATTGGCACCGGCCGTGCGCATCCGCTTGGCATTCTCAAAACTGACGTTGCCGTCAACCTCAAGATCGACATTCGAAAATCCGCGTTCATCCAGATAAGCGCGTGCCTGCGTGATCTTTTCCAACATGGACGGAAGCAGCTTCTGCCCAGCAAAACCGGGATTGACAGTCATAAGAAGAACTCCATCAATGTCCTCCAGAACATAATCCAAAACAGACAGCGGCGTTGCCGGGTTCAGGGCAAGCATGGGCTTTCCGCCAAGCTCACGAATTCGAGCAAGGACGCGCGGAATATGCGGGGTGCTTTCCCAATGCACAGAAACGTATTCACCCGGCTGAATCTGGAACCAGTCCAGCTTGTTATCCGGGCGTGTGATCATCAGGTGCAGATCCAAAGGAATCCGCGTCATTGCGCGCAGGCGGCGGCAAAAGTCTGTCCCGAGTGTATAGTTTGGTACGAATTCTCCGTCCATAACGTCAATATGCAGATATCCAATTCCATTTTTTTCGAAGGCTTCAATGACAGATGTCATTTCTGAAAAGTCAACGCACATCATGGACGGCGCGATTAAACCTTGTTTCATGTGGCTCTCCTTTCGTAATGTCTTGGTTTTTGTATATCATGCAGGACAATCTGCCGTCAATAAGATGAGCGAGGTTGGAAACGAGGTTGGAATACAACAAAAACAGCGAAGAAAAAACGAGCAGAACTGCGCAATAACGCGCACAGTTCTGCTCGTTTTCATATATAAGGTCAGGTTTAGAATATCAGCTTCTCTCCGAGAAGGGCTACATAGTCCGGATCATCCGGACAGCGGTCTGTGATAATATAATCGATTTCCGAGATGGAAAAAGAGCGGAAGAAAAACTGCGTATCAATCTTTGTGCTGTCGCAAAGCAGAATGCGGCGCTTTGCGTGCTGATAAAACGCACGCTTAACGGAAACATTCTCGTCGCTGAGTTCTGAAGCGCCCTGTTTTGCGGTAAAGCCAGCACAGGAAAAAAAGAAAATATCCGCATTCAGATTTTCAATCGCTTTTAGTGCCAGATTTCCTGTTAGCTCATCCCATGGTGAGCGAAGAAAACCGCCGGTGGAGAGAATAGACAGATGCTCTGTGCTCTTCATATTTGCCAGAATCGCAACACCGTTCGTCGCTACCTTGACATCCGGATACATGGTGAGTCTTGTGGCCAAGATCGCCGCAGTCGAGCTGGAATCAAAAAAGTATGTTGCAGATGGTGCAAGAAACCGAGACGCAAGATCTGCGATTCGCTGCTTTTCAGCGAGCTGCTGCGTACGGCGGAGACTTGCCGGTGTGTCAAAGGTGCTTCCAGCAGTCAGAACTGCTCCGCCGTGAATGCGTTTCAGAAAACCCTGTGCTTCAAGCTCGGAAAGGTCGCGGCGAATCGTACTCGGACTGGCATAGAGTTGATCTGTCAGTTCTTTTACGGTAATGGTATTTTTGATTTCCATACAGCTTAATATTTGCTGCTGGCGTTCATTGTTCAGCACAGATTTTCTCTCCTCAAACACCTAAAACATATTTATCAGGAGTTGATTTTTAAAATAAACCGATTTCGGGAAACCGGGTAGCAGCTCTTTGAGTACTCAACCACGCTACCGCTCTGGTCCTGAACGACCGAAGTAATAATAATGGCTGGTGATCCTGCTTCCATACCAAGCAGACAGGCCTCTTTTACTGCAAGAAAATCTACGGTTATTTCTTTGCTGATAGATTTTCTGTATATCCCGTTCATTGCTAAGACCTCGTGCATAGAGTGGCGTTCAAGATCATATTTTGTAACAAAATCTAACGTTTTCGGGAAATACGACGTTGTTAATACAATTGGCCCTTTTGAAAAAGAGTCTGCACCATAACGCAGACGTGTGAGCTTTACAACATCAGCGCTTGCAGTGATCTCTAAATGAGAAGCAACATCTTCGTCAGCTTGAATCATGCGGAATTCCAGCACCTCAGTTTTGACTTCTAAGCCCTTAGAAGCCATCTCTTCGGCAAAACTCTCAATAAAAATTGAGGACTGCTCCATGATTTTGGGACGAGTAACATATGTTCCGCTGCCCTTCTTCCTGACAAGATAACCAAGGTGAGCCAGTTTCAGAATAGCATTCCTGACAGTTGCACGGCTTACACCATACTGCTTTTGAAAATCGCTTTCGGTCGGTATGACATATCCAACCGGCCAGGCGTTCGATTCAATTTTTTCCATGATATCATTTACAATTTGTCCGTACAATGTTTCCATAAGCAACCTCGAAATACGTTTTAATCCAATTCCATGCTCTTTAGTTAGGATAACATATTGTCGTAGTGATTTCAAGCGTATAGGTATTCTTGTCTCAAAAAGCGGAACGATTCTGCTCGTTACGGAATATAGTACATATTAAATACATATCAGAAAATAATTTGTGCAAATATGATATGGCCGCACCTTTACATTCGTACAATCTAGCGAAATATGTATTGGCGTATTTACAAATGTACGTATTTATTATAATATATGCGTACAAAGAACGAAGGAGGCGCAGCCTTGAAAGCGGATGAGAGAAAGACAGTTAACTATGACGTTGTCGTGATTGGGGGAGGATTGTCCGGTATATGCGCTGCAATTGCCAGTGCACGAAACGGAGCCAAAACTGCGCTTGTCCAGGAAAGACCTGTGCTCGGAGGAAATGCAAGCGAGGAAATCAGAATGCACGTTTGCGGCGCATCCTGCAACATGACAAAGGATGACGCAGAAGAAACAGGCATTTTACAGGAATTGCAGTTAGAGAACAAGCGTATTAACGACAGCTATAATTACTCTCTGTGGAGTTCCATTCTGCTTTGGAAGGTCAAAGAGGAACCCAATCTCACGCTGTATTTGAATACAACCATGTACGATGTGAATCTGCAAAACAACAGCATCTGTAATGTGTATTGTTATCAGATGACAACGGAGTTGCACCTTGATATCCATGCAGATATCTTTATTGACGCAACAGGAAATGGCACATTGGGCTATATGTCAGGCGCAGAATACCGCTTTGGAAGTGAGTCAAAAGCAGAATTCCTTGAGCCTCACGCACCGGAAAAGGCAGATCGGAATGTTATGGGAAACACCCTCCTTTTTAAGGCGGTTGACAGAGGGCATCCCGTAAAGTACACAGCGCCTGAATGGGCGTATCATTTTACCGAGGATCAGCTGAAATACAGGAAACACGGCAACACGCGCTCTTTATATAACATCGGCGAAAACGGAGATATCGCACAGACTGCATCAGCTGCAAAGGCTGGCAGAAAGGACTTTGATGCCTACTGTCTTGACTATGGGTACTGGTGGATCGAGATTCCCGGCGAAATATCCCAGTATGAAGATATTCGGGATGAGCTTACGCGCTATGTATACGGTGTGTGGGATCATATAAAAAATGGCGGAGACCATGGAGCTGAAAATTTTGATCTTCTATGGGTTGGTTCGCTTCCTGGTGTAAGGGAAAGCCGACGCTTGGTTGGCGATTATATTTTAACCGAAAATGATGTGCTGTCGAACCGAATGTTCTCGGATGCGGTGGCATATGGCGGATGGCCCATTGATGTGCATACGCCCGGCGGTATTCTTGATTTTGATAGGCTTCCGAACTTTGTGTATAATTTCCCGGGCTTTTATACAATTCCTTACCGTTGCTTTTATTCAAGAAATATTGATAATATGCTTATGGCGGGTCGGAACATTAGTGCAACTAAAATTGCTATGTCCAGTACGCGCGTTATGGGCACGTGCAGCGTTGGTGGGCAAGCTGCGGGCACCGCAGCCGGTTTGTGTGTGCAATACCACTGCTTGCCGCGAGAGCTTGGAGATAAAATCCACGTTTTACAGCAGCGGCTTATCGAAGATGACTGCTTTATTCCCGGATTTACAAATGACGGTACGAAGGATCTCGCACGGTCGGCTGTCATAACTGCTTCAAGCGAGAAAGCCGGTCGCGAAGGGCATAATGTGATAAATGGCTACAATCGAAATCATGCAGGAACGCTGAATTATTGGGAATCGAATGGAATTTCCGCCGAAGGCGAATCGCTGGATTTTTATCTGCCGTCTCCGCAGCCCGTTCATTGTGTGCAGTTGATTTTCGATACGAACCTCTGCCGTAGCATTAAAATTACACTCTCGTCCAAGAGAATGGGTCAGCAGCTGGTCGGCGTCCCGCCAGAATTGGTCAAAGACTACACAATAAGTCTTTGGAACAAAGGCGTTGTCGTACACAGGAAGGAAGTCAAGAACAACTATATGAGACTGAATCGTGTGGCTTTTGATGTGACAGAGTGCGATAGAATCACCATTTCATTTACGGCGACGAACGGGATTGACACAATTCGCGTCTTTGAGGTGCGTATCAGCTAACGCTTTTGCGTAAAGGAGAAGGAATGGAAGAATACGCCGTAGGATTTGACTTTGGGAGCTTATCTGTTCGGGGCCTTCTGGTCAATGTCCAGACCGGTGAAGAACTTTGTGCAGCTGTTTATAACTATCCGCATGGGATCATGAGTGAAGCGCTCCCGGATGGAACTGCAATTCCGCAAACGTTTGCGTTGCAGCATCCGTTAGATTATTTGATGGGAATCGCGTTTTGCTCAAAGAAACTGCTTCGGGAAACCGGTATTGCTCCGGAGCAGATTATTGGTATCGGCATTGATTCTACGGCAAGTACGATCATGCCGGTCGACGATGCCGGGGTTCCGCTGTGCCTGAAAACAGAATTTCGAAGCAATCCACAAGCATGGTTGAAATTATGGAAGCATCATGGCGGCAACGATCAGGCAAAAAGGCTGTCGGAACAAGCTGCGCGTGAAAACACGGACTGGTTTAGAAAATATGGCGGTGTCATAAGCAGTGAGTGGTTTCTCCCCAAAGCGATTGAACTGGCTGAAACAGCACCCGAAGTCTATCAGGCATCGTCGGCTATTGTTGAGATTGGCGATTGGCTTGCGTGGGTACTGACCGGAAAACACATACGGAGTCAGCCGCTTGCAGCGTGCAACAGCTGCTGCCGCTGGAATACCGGATATCCGGATAGCGCCTTTTTCCGTCGTGTTTCTGCGGCAGCGGCCGATCTTGTCGAGCAGAAATTATCGGAGCCGCACAAGGATCTTGGGGAACAAATCGGAATGCTGACAGAAGATGCAGCTTTCTGCATGGGACTCAAGCCCGACACCCCACTCGCGGTGCCAATCGTTGATTCGCACGCAAGCGTATGCGCCTCAGGTGCGCAGAGGGCAGGCGATCTCGTTTATATCTGCGGAACAAGCGCCGTTGAAATCATGCTGACGGATAAAGAGACAGCGATTCCTGGAATCCATATCAATGCGCGAAACGCAAGTATTCCGGGTTTGTTCAGCCTTGGCGCAGGACAGAACAGCGTTGGAGATCTGTTTTCATGGTTTGTAGATAAGATGCTGCCAGAGAACTTCTCAAAGCAATTAAATGGCAAAAACCCGTTTGAGAAACTAAATGAGAAAGCCGTGGCGATTGGACAAGGGAAAAGCGGGCTGCTTACACTGGATTGGTGGAACGGTGTTCGTACGCCGTATTTCCGGTTTGATCTCGGCGGCGCAATTCTGGGATTAAACATAAAAACAAAGCCCGAGCAAATATGGCTTTCCTTCCTTGAGGCCCACGCAATGAATGTGCGAAGATGCCTTCGTATGTTTTTGGACGAGGGTCACGCAATCAACAGAATTTATGCAACAGGTGGTATAGCAAACAAAAACCCGCTGCTCATGCAAATACTTTCGGATGTCCTCCAGATGGAAATCAACGTGGTTAAAAGTCATCAAACGGCAGCTCTTGGAAGTGCGATCTTCGGCGCGGCAGCTTCAGAAAAGTACACATTCACGGATCTTGCCGAGAGGATGCATAGTAAGGTTACACAGACGTATACACCCAACAAAGAAAATGCCGAGCTGTATGATCGACTATTCAGTGCATACTGCCGTCTGGCAGATGAGCATCAGCTCGGGATGGAATTGTTGACGGAGTTGGCGGACAAATAAGTAAAACAGTACCGGACTATTGCAAAAATCTTGTATATAAGGGCTTGAGTACGGCCGACTCATGTCCTTAAATAAAAAACAAAACACGAGAGGAGATCATTATGAAAAAGTTATCAGTATTCCTTGCCATTCTGCTTGCCCTTTCGCTGCTTGCAGGGTGCGCGACACCGTCCCAGCCCTCCGCATCGAGTGAAACAGCAAACACGGAAACCAATGCGCCTGCATCCAACGAATCGGATGAGGCGAACACAGAAGCTGAAAATAACGCAGACAATACGCCGGTCAACCTGACCATGTGGACGTTCCTGGATGTTCAGAATCCTACAAACTCCCGTGCGAAAGCATTGGCCCAGCTTATTGAGAACTTCGAAACAGCAAATCCCGGCATTACCGTAACAGTTGAATCCCAAGACCATTCTACGCTGCCTGCAAAATACTACGCAGCATTCCAAGCGGGCAATGCTCCCGACATTGTGCAGGTAAGTGTCAGCAACCTTTCAGCAGGCATTGAAATGGGTGCGTTCTCAACGCTTGAAAGCCTGTTCTATAATGACTGGACCGATGAAGAAAAGGCCGATGTTGCCTGCGATATGTGGGAGTTCGGCGCAAACGAAAAGGGTCATTATCAGGTTGCCCTTTTCGGCGGCGTATATGGCATCCTCTATCGCGCAGACTATTTTGAAAAATTCGGCATTGATCCGGACAGCATCAAGACCTACGATGATCTCTATGAAGCAGCAAAAACGCTCACGTTCGTCGACGATAACGGTATGCAGGTGTATGGCCTGGGTATTGGCTATGCAACGAGCGCAACCGACGCAAATGGCGTTCTTGCCAACGTCCTTCTGAACAAGGAAGGAACGATCTATCAGGCCGATGGTACGCCGAACGCTTGGGATGACGAACTTGGTCAGGCTGCATTGCAGATGGAGCTCGATGCAGTGAGCATGGGAATCACGCCGGAATCTTGCGCGTCTCAGAGCTATGAAGACATTCTCGTCGCATTCGAATCGGGTGAATATGCAATGGTCTTTGCACCGACGCTCCGAATCCCGACTGTTTGTGACGCAGCGGCATTTGATTCCTCGAACATCAAGTTCATGCAGTATCCTGTATGGGAAGAAGGCATGACAAACCGCACTTCGTCTGGCGGCTGGCTGACTTGTGTAAACTCCGCGTCTCCTTATCAGGAAGCAGCCGGTAAGTTCCTTGAGTATATTTGCTCTCCGGAAGCCGACGAAATCTGGGTGACGGTTGGCCAGCAGGTTCCGATTCGCCAGTCGACCCTTGAGAAACTTGCGGACTACATTGCGCAGCCCGAAAACGAATGGCTTGCAGTTGCCACAGAACTTCGTGCACGTGCTTTTGTTGCACCGTCCAATGTCATCACGACTGGTATCTGGGAAGATATTCAGAATGCTTTTATCCATGCATTTGTTGATGGTATGACGCCTGAAGAGGCTCTGAAACAGGCAATGGATGATTTCTGCGCACGTAATATCAACCGCTAACCTGAACTTCGCATAATCGGTGTGTTTAACACACCGATTATGCGGTTCATTACAACAGAAAGGAAAGTTATGGCCTCTTCAACAAGAACACTTGAGTCGCGTAGGAGAAGAGAACCGAAAAATGGATCGACAATGGCGTATCTGTTGGTGGCGCCTGCGGCATTATTCGTATTTCTTTTTCTGATCGTTCCTATTTTTTATGCATTTTGGTGCAGCCTGTGGCGATGCGACTATATGAACTTCTCGAAATTCTTGGGGTTACAGAATTATCTGGAGGTTCTAACCAACAAGAGCTTTATCCGCTCCTTTTTATTAACTATGGGCGTTTCCCTGGCCAGTTATCTGATCTCTCTGGTTTTGGGCGTCCTGTATGCCGTGTGGCTGGATAAGCTGTCAAAAACAACAGCTTATGTTCTTGAGCTGATCCTTTTGATCCCGTGGGTAACCTCAATGGTGGTTTCAGCTTTACTTTGGCAGTGGCTTTTCCAGGATAGCCTTGGGCTTGTCAATTTCCTGTTAAATAAAGTTGGTTTGTCGTCAATTAAATTTCTGAGCAGCAAAAACGTTGTTGTTTGGACGCTTGTATTCGTCCTTTCTTGGCGTTTGATTGCTTATGCGATGATACAAGTGCTGGCCGGTTTGAAAGCAATTCCAAAAGATTATGAAGAAGCGGCCATGATCGATGGTGCAAACCGGTTTCAGATGTTCTGGCGTGTGAAAATACCCATGCTTAAAACGCCGATTGCACTCTCCAGTATGATAATCCTGCTGTCTAATATCAATAACGTTGTTGTTCCGCGGACTCTTACCGGCGGTGGTCCGGGCGAAGCAACGATGGTGCTTGGTATTAAACTGTATAATGAAAGTTTTATGTATTATCATTTTGGAGAATCTAGCGCAATGTCGATTGTTCTCTGCCTGATAAATTTCATCTTTATTTACTTCTATATAAAGGCGATCAAATATGAGATTAAGTAACCATAAACGAACACCGACTGAGATTTTAGAACTGGTATTTAAATGGTTGGCCTTTGGCGCAATCGTTATTTGCAATCTGGTTCCATTTCTGTGGGCATTTTTGACTTCTATAAAAACAACTGAGGGGATCAACACTTTTCCACCGAAGTTTATCGGTTTCACGGCAACGTTGGAGCACTACAAACTTGTGATGGACAGCAACTTCCCGATTGCGCTCAGAAACAGCATTTTCTATAGTGCAGTGACTATTATCGTATGCATTATCTGCGCGATTATGTTTGCTTACGCATTTACACGTTGCAAATTTCGCGGGAAGAAGTTGTTCTTCTATATTATTTTGTTTGGAATTCCCCTCTCTATGGGAAGCGCAGCTCTTGTTGTACCGAACTATCTTCTGTTCTCTTATGTACATTTGATCAACAAATGGTACACGATGCCATTGATCTTGGTGGCGTATAATCTGCCAATGGCTTGTTGGGTTATGATTGGCGGTATGGATAGCGTACCGAATGCAATCGATGAAGCAGCAAAAATTGATGGCGCAAGTATGCCATATATTATTTTCTATCTGATCCCGCGCCTATGTACACCGAGTATTGCCTGTGCGGCGTTGCTCACTTTTATTGGTGCATGGAACGAATACTTGGTCGCGTCTGTGCTGATCACCTCTCAGAATCTCTACCCCATTCAGGTCTCCGTTTACAACTACCTCGGCTTCTTTGGCCGTGAGTGGGGCCCGCTGATGGCGTCGTCTTTGATGGCTGTAATTCCAATCTTACTTGTATTTACTGTCCTTGGAAAACTGCTCATTTCCGGATTGACGGCCGGCGCGGTCAAAGAGTAAATACCATATGTGAAGCAGCACATACTTCCACACATGAATGCCCCTCTGGTTTTGCAAGGCGCAACTTGCAAAACCAGAGGGGTTACTAAGTATGTAAAAACTTTTGCGTAGAATCCCGATTTTTATAAATAATTTGTGTCAACCAGAAAAATAGTCCGGTCTGGCCACGGTTGTAAAACCTGCCGAACCGGTAATGACAACACCATTCGCACCGCCGCTGCAATGGACGATCAGGAGATTGCCGTCTGCGTCCTTACCGCCGACGATACCGACGTGGGAATCATCGGGATAGAACACCAGATCGCCCGGCTGCGCGTCACTCCATGAGATATTCGTGCAATAGCTGTGCTGTGTGGCAGCTCCGCCGCCGCGCCCCGGATAGTAGCTGCCGTTTGTGGCGTTGAAAAATGACCAATCGACGAATCCACTGCAATCCAGTCCGAACGGGCGCACCGTACCGGTGGAACCGCTGCCTGTGGCAGTAACTTCTGTTGGAACGCCCCAGCGGTCATCCCAGCCGAGGGTCAAAGATTTTCCGCCCCAAAAGTACGACACGCGCCCGACGAGCTGCACCGACGTTTCCACGACGGCTTTACGCGCTGGGTCAAGATCGTCAGGCAGATTTTCAAGCAGTGCAATCGCGTCCTCCTGCGAAATGGTCAGCGACCCCATAGGGATATTCAAGCTGCCGAGATTTTCAAGCAGAATATCCAGCGCGTCGTTCTGATACTTGGAAAAGCTGTATTCCAGCCGCATTTGCTCGGCGGTTTTGACCGTGATCGTGATGGTCAGCGCAATCCCTGTGTGGCTGTCATCCACATCGTCGTCCGGGTTGCTGTCCGGAACGTCAACGTCCTGCGTTTCCGTTGTGATCTCGCACATATCCCAAAAGACTTGACGCAGCAGTTCTACGCGCTCCCCGTCGAGCGTGAACACGTCTACGCCGTCCTCCGCGCCTGCCGTTTTGGATGCAAACACAGCCACGACCTCGCGCCAGTCCGGTGCCTGCCCGATAATCTGGACGGACGTAAAATCTCCGTTTTGCAGACGCTCCAGCTCTGCATGATATTCTCCCTGGATTTCCGCAATAGCAGTTGCCAGCGGAACAGTATCATCGCTTTCCTGTTCGTCCGCAAAGAGAATCCCCAGCGGCGATGCAAAGAACGCACCCGCAACAATAACGATAGAAAACACGATGAAAAGCGCCGTAGTGCCGCCCAGACTGGCAAGGGTGCTTATCAGCTCCTTGACGGCCTTTGCCGCGGCCTCGGTCAGCTTTTTCGCGGCTGCGGCGGCTGCTCTGGCCGCGCGGTTGTTGCTCTTTTTAAGCATCTTTCTCTGTGCATCCTGTGTGGCCGCTTTCCGCGCACACTCTGTATCAATTTTTGATACAGACGTTTTTGGCTGCGCCTTTGGTGCGCTGATCTGCTCTGCTTCTCGTGTCCGAATATCAACGCCGCGCCGGGATTTCTCTCTCGGCGCGGCGTTCGGCTTCGGCTTTTCGCGGATGGCGGATGGCGTTTCCGTTGGTGGAGCTTGCGTCGGTGATGGCTGGACAGGTGGGGCCAATTTGCCGCTGCCAGCCGTGACCGGCTGGCGCTCCGGCGTAATTGTGGGGACTTCCGAAACAGATGGCTGCGGTGGAATGGGGGCAGCCGGTTCGGATGGATAGATAGATTCGATGGATGGATTTTGGGAGAGCTGCGCTTGCCTTTCTATAAAGGCTTGCCGGGCCTGCTCCTGCGGCGCGGGCGGTAAATCGTGCGCCGGTGTGACCGCTGGCCGCTCGCGAATAAGCTGCCCCCTGCCGCGCATGGCCGAGGCCGTCGCGCTGCGCGGTGTCCATGTGTCCGGCTGCTTTACATGACGGACAGTGGATGGTTTTGCTGGTATAGCTTCAGACTGCGCCGGACTGCGGATTTCCGGCGCATCCGGCTTTTCGCGGATCGGCGGCGGTGCGCTCTGCGGCATATCGTCCGCAAGCCGGATTTCCACCTGCTCTGTATGAAGATGATCCCGCGCAGACGGTTTTTCTGCGCGGGATTTCTTTGCCTGCCGCACATACGCGCGTCGCCCCTGTTCCTGCGGCGCTGGTGTTGGTGCGCTCTGCGGCGGCGTTGCATCTGGCTGGGTACGCGGTGCGTCTGTTCGTTCTCGCGGTGATTCCGGCGCGGGGTGCGGCTGGTCGGATTGCTCCGGCTGTGAATTTGCGGAAGAATCCGCGGATTCTCTGCGGGCTGTGTGCTGGATCGCACGACGCGGCAGTTGGACAGCTTCATGGACGATTTCGCGGGCGGTCGTTTCTACCTGTTCGGTTGCTGTGCGTTCCGCATTACTTGGCTGTTCAGACTGCTTTGTACTGTCATTCAACTCTTTCACAAATTTCTGCACCATCTGATGTTGGCCGGTGGATGCAACTCGATATTTTGACTGCTTATCCTTTGCACAGTCGTTTCGTTCTCGGATGTTTAGAATGAAGGTCACCTCCATATATTTGGATTTTACTTGCCAGAAAAGGAAAATGTGATAAAATATAATTTTAGATGACAGATTTAATATTACCTTGCAACGTCAAAAGTGAAGGAAGAAATATGCTGGTACTAGATAATTCAACGATAAAAGCCGTTATTGACGAGTATGCTAAATCTGAGATACAGTCCGAAGCTGAAGTTCGTTCAAAATTGGTGGTGCCATTACTGTGCGCATTAGGGTATCCTTCTGAGCTGCGGGCTGAAGAATTTCCGGTATACGGGTTTGGTGGACGCAAAAAACTACCCGCAAAAAGCGCTGATTTTCTACTATTTTCAGATAAGGAATTTGGAGCGCATCGTAACGACACACAGAAGGACAAAGACTGGGTGCAATCACATAGTCTATTGATTGTTGAGGCAAAAAAGCCTGGCGAAATGCCCGATTCTCCAGGACAGGCACAGTTTTATACTATGTGGACAAAAGCTGTTGCCTACATGGTTACAGATGGATGTGAAATTCAGGCGTACTGTTATAGCGATATATCCGCTGATTATATGATGATTTTATTTTCCCAATTATGACTGGAAAAGTTATAGAGTTTTATTGCAACGATGATTCTCGGTATGTTTTTAGAAGCAGCCATATGATGATTGTTCGACTCCCTGGGTGCTGTGAATATAGAATTGTAGAAACAAAATAGTTTTACGTCTCACCGTGAGATTCATTTCTTTTCCGGAATTGCGTCTCACGGTGAGATTTATTTTTGCAATACTTCTGCGATTCCCTCCATGATATACTCGGCGCAGAGCAACACGATGGATGACAAACTTTGACAGGGTGAGCCAAAGGTAATAACATGGACGGCGGGTATTTTCCCGCCGTCCAGCTTTGTTATATCGCCCAGATGCTCCATCGCCGGGAAGTGGCGCTTTGTGATGGAAATAGCGTCCGGCACGATCTCACTCGCCCAGATCGGCGTGATGCCGTGTCTGCTTGCCGCCAGCGGGAACACGCCGATCCCATCAAACAAACTCCCCAACGTGATCGTCATACTAAATTTTCTCCCGGCGTCGTCGTCATCAATTTATACAGCTCAGTATCCCTCGGAATGGTATTGACGAAAGGCACGATGGAGCCGCCCATGCGCAGCAGACCGTGACCGGCTTCGGCGTTCGTGATGTAACTGAGCTGCGTATCGGAAATGTGAAGCAGCTTCGACAGCTCTGCCCGGTCGGTCGCGGCCTGATTGAACAGCAGCAGAAATTCCGAGTTGGCAAACATTAGCCGCGCGGTTTCGGATTTTAGACATTCTTCTACGTTCTGGCTCGCCGCCGTCAACGCAGCGCCGTATTTGCGAAATCTTTTCCATGCGCGATACAGGATTTCGCCGGAGTATTTGTATTTGAAATACAAGTACACTTCGTCGAGGAACACCCAGGTATATTTGCCGCGCTTGCGGTTCTCCATGACGCGGTTTTGAATAGCCTCCAGCGCGACAACGAGCGCGGTCGGACGGAGCTGCTCACCCATCTCATAAAGGTCAAGGACAACGATCCGGTTGTTAATATCCACATTTGTCGGATGCGCAAAGACGTTCAAGCTGCCCTCCGTAATAAGCTCGGCCGCCAACGCAATTTCCCGCGCTTCGGGGTCTGGCTGCTTTAACACTTCCGCACGCCAGTCGGACAGGAGCGGCATAGGCAGCGCACCTTTGGCATGGAAATAGTTCTGATAGACACTTGCCGTACATCGGTCGATAATGGATTTCTGAGAACCGGACAATAACCCCGCGCCCATTTGCTGCTCCAAGATACTCGTTATGAGTTCAGATTTCATGGCAATCGGATTTTCGCCGTCCTCATAGCCGTCCTGCAAATCCAACGGATTGATATGGTGCTGGCTGTTCGGGGAGATTTCAATAACCTCGCCGCCCAGCGCCCGCGCAATGGGCGCGTACTCACGCTCTGCGTCAATAATGATAATGTCGTCGTTGGTGGACAGCGCGACGTTTGCGATGGTATTTTTCATTGCCACGGATTTACCAGAACCGGACACGCCGAGATAGAACGCATGGGGTGAAATGAGCCGCTTGCGGTCGCAAATCAACAGGTTTTTGGAGATAGCATTGACCCCATAGTATAGACCACCGGGGTCTTGAATCTCCTGCGCCCGGAACGGCATGAGAACGGCACAGCTTTCCGTGGTCAGCGTCCGCAAAGCGTGGATGCGACGCAGGCCATACGGCAAAACAGTATTCAAGCCGTCCTCCTGCTGGTAGCGGAGAACGGAGAAACCGCAGAGCTTTTCCTGTGCAATGGATTGCAGCGTTTGCGTGTCCGCGTCAAGCTGCTCCAAGCTGTCCGCGATATGAACGAGCGTCACACAGGCGAACATGAGCCGCTGGTCACGGGCGGTCAGATCTTCCAACAGGTCTTTCGATTCAGTACGCATTTGCTCCAAGTCATACGGTACGGTCGCCGTAAAATTGTTCTGCCGGTTCTGGCGTTGCTGCCAGCGTGTAATGTCCGTTTCTACGCCGAGGATTCGGCTTTGCACCTCGCGTACCGCTTCTTCGGTGGGAATCGGAAGAATGTCAATGGACAGCAGCAGGTTTCTGGAGAAGTCAGACAGGTCCTTTATCATTTCGTCGCTGATAAAAGATGCGTAGTCGCGCATAAAAAGCACCCGTCCAAATTTGCCGCCCATTTCAAAATATCCGGCGCGGAATTGCAGCCCGTCCGGGCAGATCAGGTCGCGGAAGTCGATGCCGCGCTTGATGTTCGCGGACAGGTCGAACCGGAACGACGCTTCTTCGCCGGGTCGGAAGAAGTCATGCAGGAGCCGCAGCCGGTCGGCGCAGGAAATGGCGTATGCCCCGGAATCCAGCCGCCCGAAGCTGGCAGACAGGTTTGTATCGACGCGGCGGAAATAGGCGCGGGTCTGCTCGATCTTCCGTAAGCCGATTGACAGTGTGATGTACTTTTCCTGCACCAGATTGTTGCTTTCAGCAGCTTTGTCCAAGATGATCTGGTTGTACTCGCCGCGATAGTAGTCCAAACCGTCGCTGCACTCCGGCATGAGCATCGTGCGCTGGAAGTCAACCGGATTTAATCTTCGGTTAATGATCGTGATTTTCGCGGTCGCATCGGTCGGCAAAGAATTGAGAACAGCACCATACGAACGGAAGATACTGCGTCGGTCGTCTAACGACGATGCGGCGTAATTTATATCCGAAAAGCGCCATGTTTTACTGTACTTCTGCCCGACCTGCCAGATACCGTCCGTATAGATGCGTCGGATGGGAATGGATTGCTGGACGCTGTGGGGAATCCGAAAAGAATCTTTTTCGCTGCGGTTTGCAGCCAACAACGATTTCATCATTCCAACGTACCCTCCATAATGTCAGCAAACATTTCCTCATGGAGATTGACAGAATCAAACCGGCGCGGGCCTGCACACAGGATTTCGGATTTGATAAACGCCCAAAGAAACTGTTCTAAGCTCATACCGTTGTAATGAAAAAATCCCGCAATCGCAACCGGCGCGGCCACCAGCAGGCACAGCCAGCTTGCGGCTTCCTTGCCGATGATATTTCCTAAACCGAGATAAATACCAGCCGCCAGCGCGACGGCCAGCACCGCACAAATAAACTGCCGCGCGGACAAGCCGAAAAAGATGGTTTCCCGGTGCGCACGGATTTCTTTTGGAATTTTGACTTCTATAAAAATCGCCTCCGATTTGTTGAAAATTTGACAGAAAATTTAGAATATGAGATAATATTTATAGGTAAAAACTTGACAAAAAGGAGAAAATGCTATGAACTCTACACTGATTTTATTCAAGGAAATAGGCCGTCAACTCTTGATCGTCGGTCTGGTGCTGGGGAGCCTGCCAATGGCAATCCGCATCCTCTGGAAGCTGCGGCTTCTGCCGCTCGGCTGCTACTTTGTGGCAACGAAACTCTTCTGGCCGCGCTGGGCGGAAGCACACCGAACAGCCTGCATTTTGATCTTCATTGCCTGCGTGCTGTTCTTCGTCTTATGCTGGACAATCCGCTACATTCGCCAGAAGCGCGAGGAACAGATCATGGCAGAGCTGATACACCACTACACAAAGGACCTGAAGCCAGGCGAATCCAGGACACTGGAATTTCTCTGAACAGTCAGAAAGAATTGCGTCCCGATTTGGGACGCAATTCTTTTATGCACCGAGCATTTCATGCACCAGCCGATCAGAGCCTTTGACAAGACCTGTCAGCACCAGCATATTGAACATGAGCTGCCCGATGTATTGCCAGACCATTGTGACGGCGGGCAGTGATTCATCCAGCGCTGTACTGCCGCCAGATAAAAAAGCGGAATAGATCACGCAGGACAGCACAATGACCGCGCCCTCCATGCACACGCCGACGTAGCTTTTCAAAAAGGTTTGCCCGGTGCGCGAGGTTACTTCTCCGGCGAATGACGCCAACGGGAGCGGTGCAATCGCGGTATAGATGAAGATTTTGAAAAAACGGCCATAGACAGTCAAAATCAGCACATAGGACAAAATCGTAATCAGCAGACTGCCCAGCAGTGACACCAGCCAGAGCGGAATGGATTCCAGAAAACTCACATCTTCAATGGCTTCGACGATTTTATCTGGCAAAGTGGCCGTCGTAGAAATCGCAGAGCCGATACCACCCATGACGGTACTGACCACGCCGCCACAGATTTTGTAGATGCCGTTTATCAGTTCCAGTGATGAGCCGACTGCCACTTTCGCCAGCAGAAATCGAATAAAATGCCGCAGGGCAAATTCCGGCCTTTGCAGTTCGCGGAAGCTGGCTGCCGAGCGAAACACACCCATTGCAAAAAACAGCACCAACAGACCATAGCCAAGGCCTACCAGAGCGTTGTGGATACTGACAATGACCGTCCATATCTCGCCGCCGCGAAAACTTTCCGGTGTCTGTGAAACAAGCGACCAGATTTCAGCCAAATGGCCATTCCAGTTGGAAAGCGCGTTTTCAAGGGTCGATACGACCCAGTTATCACTCACATATCATCACCTCCGAAATGTAGTGACTGCGTATTGACAATTTCGTGCAAAAGGATATACTAAAAGAAAAGGGGGTATGATTATGAATCAGGCATACAATGTTTCATCCGCGCCGAAAACAACGACGTTTCAGATGCGCATGAATCCTGAAATCAAGCAGCGCGCCGAGCAGCTTTACGCAAGTTATGGTCTGAACCTGACGGATGCTATCAACATCTTCATCCAGCAGTCACTCAACGTGGAGGGCCTGCCGTTCCTGCTTTCGCCGGAGAACGAGGAATATATGAAAAATAAGGCGCTCAAGCGCCTGATGGCGGAGCTGGACGCGGGCTGGAAAAGCGCGGAACAGGGCAGATGGGTCAGCGAGGAGGAAGCTATGCGCCGGTTGGAGTTGGACGCATGAAGCTGAGATTTACGCCGCGCGCCATGAACGACCTGACGGCAATTCGTCGCTTCATTCGGGACGAATACGGAAACCCGAAAGCAGCCAAACGCACCACGGACAGTATTTTTGCCCAGTGCGCGAATCTCAAGCAGTTTCCTCAGTCCGGCACGGCGCTCAGCGCCCGTTTTGAAATCGACACGGATGTGCGCTATCTGGTCTGCGAGGGATATATGATCTTCTATCGCATCGAGGGCGAGTTCGTGTCTGTCGGCGCTGTGATCCACGGGAAAACGGACTATTTGCATATCCTTTTCTGAAAATCACTATAAGGGATGTTTTGCTCGACGGGATAAGCTGTGAATTGCACAGCCTATCCCGTTTTTATGCATATTAAATTGCGTATCACGGTGAGATTTATTACACCACACCGATCGCCGTCAAAATTTCCTTTGCAAACGCGATCAGCAGACCGCCGAACAGACACAGGACACCCTGCGTTCTCTGCGTCGCGTCATGCGACTGCACGGACATACCGAGCTGCACAACGCCCCAACCGAGGATGATGATGCCAATGGCCTTGATGCAGGAGAAGATAAAATCAGAAAGGTTGTTTACGATGGTCAGCGGGTCGGAATCGGCGGCAAACGCTGAGGTCGTAAACAGTGCCGTTGTCAGCACAAGGCTTGTCCAGACGGCCATGATGCGGCGCTCCTTGCGCCGCGGGGTTAATTCATGTTTCATGTTAATCCTCCAAAAATTCAATATCGTCAATGTTTTCAATGGGGAACGAAAGATCGTCTGCTGCGAATGCGCGCAGCGGCGTGTGGAGATACGGCGGCGCGCCGCCGTCCCCCGTGCGGTGAATATTTGGGTGCTTCAGAATGTCGTACTTTTCATCAATGACCGGCTTCTCGCCGCGGATCAGAACGATTGCGTTCTTGTTGTCAAGCCGCCGTACTTCATCCGGGGTCATAAGCTCGCGCCCGGTTTGTTGGAAGTTCTGCGAGAATGAACCGTTCCGGCCTTTGCTCTGGCTTGACGTGCGCGTATCAATCGTTTCTTTTCCAAGCAGCTCCGAAATATATTTGTGCGTCGATTGTTCGTTGCCGCCTAAGTACACAAAGCTGTCCGCGTTGCCGATGATGCCCTCCCAATCGTCCTTGAACAGTGCTTTGAGCTGCGAAATATTTTGCAGGATGATAGTTGACATAATGTTTCGAGAGCGCATAGTCGCCTGCAATCGGGCGTAGCCATCCGGTAAGGCCACGTTTGCGAACTCATCGAACATCAATCTCACTGGCACGGGCAGCGCTCCTTGATGGATTTTGTCTGCCTGATAGTAAAGCTCCTGAAACGCTTGCGTGTAGAGCATACCGACAAGGAAATTGAGCGATGCGTCGTTGCTGTCCGGGATGATGCAGAAGATGGCTTGTTTGCGCTCTCCGAGCTTGCCAAGCTCCATATCGTCGCTTGCTGTGATGCGCTGAATTTCTGGCAAGGTGAACGACGCAAGACGAACGGCGGCGCTCACTAAAATCGATTTTGCGGTCTTGCCGGCCGCTTGCTTGAAAATATGGTATTGCCGCACGGCAATGTGGTTCGGCTGTTCTTCCTCCAAGGCTTCAAAGAGCAGGTCAAGCGGAGATTGATAATCGTCATCTTCTTCCTTTGCACCGCCATTTTCAATCATATACAGAATCGTTTCCATGTTCTGATCTTCAACCGGCGCTTCGTGGAGCAGGTAAAGCATGAGCGCGGCGTCAAGCGCAGTTTCAGATTTTTCCCAGAATGGATCATTTGCTTTTGCACCTTTCGGCGTGGTGTTTTTGATGAAATTGTCAATCAGCTTGAACACATCCGCATCCTTTCGGATGTAGCAAAACGGGTTGTAGCAGTCTGATTTTGACGGGTCGATCAGGTCAAAAACGCGCAGAACATAACCTTCCTCCAGAAACAGATTTCCGACGGCACGGAGCATTTCGCCCTTTGGGTCAGTGACGATAAAACTCGCATTGGCAAGCATGAGGTTTGGTTTTGCGAGGAATCGCGTCTTGCCCGAACCAGAACCGCCGACGATAATTTGCAGAAGATTTCGCCGGTGCAGCTTACCGTTCATGCTCATTTGCAGGTGTTGGGTCAGTATGACGTTTTTGCCTGCATCCTTGTCGCGGTACTTCTTATCCAGCTCCCTGACGCTGCCCCACGACGCGGAGCCGTGTTCTTCGCCGGGTCTGGTGTTCTTCTGTCCGGTGTAGTAGAACAGGATCGCGCCGCCGTAGAGCAGTAAAAAGATACCGATAAACTTCATCGTGTACGGCGTCCAATGCAGAGAAAACGGATTCTTTGTCGCGGCTGAAAAGGCATCCATCAGCGTGAAAATTGTCATGCCAGGTTCATAGCATCCTGCCATGAGAACCGCAAGCCAGATGATGGGGACGACAAACGCCGCCCACACTGGGGCGGCGCTGCGAAATGACTTCTTTTGATTCCTCACAGGTCAATATCCATACAGGCCAGACCGGTGCGCTCAGCATGGTGCTTGCAGAAAACGAGCGTACCAGCGGCCAACAGCAGTAGGACCGACGGAATGATAAAAAGCAGTTTTTTCATAGACGTTCAATACCTCCATTTTCCATAAAATAAATCTCACGGTGAGACGCATTTCTGGTCGGGCGCACGCCTCCCCATGATCGAGAAGCCCGCGCAAGCGGGCTTCTCTGGTTTGCTCCCCTTGGCTGCCACACTTCCGGTGGCTGCCCGCTGTCAAGGTCCGACCAGTTCTCAAACTGGTCGGCTCGCGGTCGGGGCGCAGCCGCGACCGGCCTTGACTGCGGACGGACAGCGGAGTAGCTTGCCCAAAGGGGAACAAACCGTTATCTGGCGTTTCGGTTCATATTGCGATTCCGCACCTGCGGCGAAATCGCTTTTTCAATGCTCCCACCGATCTTCTGCGCCATATCCTGAATCTGTCCAAGTGCCTGCCGCCGGTCCTGCGGCTCAAAGCCGTCATAGAGCGCTGCCAGATTGGAGGTGTCCGGCGCTTCACATGGAACGCCGAACCGCCTGCAAATCATGTAGCCGACGCTCTGCGCGTCCAGCTCATAATCTTCTCGTGTGTAGTTCTGGTTATAGCCCTTGGCATGAAAGCGTGCGTGTGCGATCTCTGTCGCAATGCCCGCGAACGCTTCTGCGTCCCCGAAGCCGGGGTTGATGGCCAGCTTCATCTGCTCCGGCGAGTAGATGGCCGGAATGGGGATGCTTTCCTCGCTCACTAGCGGTACAACAGAGTAATTGATGAGCGTCTTGAGCGCTTCGGTCATTTCCTTGCTGTCCGGCTGCAAGGCGGTGTGCTTCAGCTCTCGTCCGGAGGTCTGCCGAATGTCATACACATCTGCCAGCACATAGCCCTTTCCGAACGAGGAGCGCGTGAAGATTTTTGCGCCGTTCTTTTCTTCGCTCGGCTGTACGCTCCGCATCAGGCTTTTCCAGCGGTCCTTTGTGCCAAATACGGTTGCCTGCTGATCCTGCACCATGACAAGGGCCACGTTGCCCGCACTGTAACTGGGGTTATCCGCCTGACAGTTCAGATACCGCAGATACGCCTCCGGATCGCTTGTGATCTGGACAATGCCCGCGTCCTGCATGGCGTTGGTGTTTTCGCGGTCTGCCTGCCGCTGCGCCTGCCATTGCTCGTCGCTCTGGTTTTTGGCGCTGATGATCGTTCCTAAATTTGCGATGATACTCAACTCCTTATCTGATATGCTCCGGCTCTCGCTGGGGTTCCGGCCGTGTTCGCTCGGCACTGGCGCGCAATGCTGCCAGCCGCCCGCGAACCGGCTGCTTTTTCTCATTGGTCGAAATCGTCCCCTGCGTCAAGCCACTGTTTTGCCTTTGCAAGAATGGTTCTGGTTGAACAGGGGGCTGCTCTTTTTTTGGCTGCGCGTCCTCCGGCTGCTTCGGCTGATACCCCATCTGCTCCAGAATGTAATTTGCCTGCGAGAGATGGTCGATGTTGGTCAGGATTTCAAGGTATGGCGCGTCGCCTTTCTTGTCCAAAATGGTTGAAAATAACAAGCCGACTTTCTTGGCTCTGCGCTTGAACTCGTCAAAATCCTCTGTGCGCAAGGGTAGAACCTCAATGGGCCGCTGTTCACTCAATAGACGGTTCATATTGACCTTGCCGTAGAGCTTTTTCTGATCCTTTGCCAGTGCATACAACAGCGCCGCGAGATTCTTTGCGCCTCGCGCCAGCAGCTTGATGGCTTCTTCTGAAATTTGTACGCCCTCTTTCATAACGAGATCGGCCGCTTCGCCGCTTACCTCCATAGATGGTGCCTCCTTTCCCGCGCCTGTTCCGGCGCATGATTTTGTATTGGTGTTGAATTGCATTCCTGCACCTGCTTTAACATCCGAGGTGCATATTCTGCGATCCTGCCGCACAGCCGCAGCTCCCGGCGTAGCGGCCGCAGCCGCTCGGTCAGCGCTGCGATCTCTGTGTCAAGCTGCTCAGATGGGTGCAGACGCCGCAAGGCATACAATTCTTTTCGCTGGTCTATGATAATCTGCATCTCGTTTGACAGCGCATCCGACAGCATATCCAGCTCCGGTTTCGTGTCTACACGATATTTTTGCAGCAGGAAAAATTGCTGCCGGTATTGCTTCACACGACGAATCTCAGCCCGCGTTTCAAATGAGATTTTCTGCGGACGCTTCTTGCGCGGGGAGAGCAGATACAGATAATATAGATACAGCGCCCGAAAGCTGCCGCGCCGGATGGGCGGATAGGCGCTTGCTCTGCGGCGGATGCGGTAGTATTTTGGCGGGTTCTTCGCCTGCGGCAAAATGACTGTTCCGCTGCGCTGGCTGCGAAGCCGCTGCATGATCGCATCCTCGGTGTAGTCCGCACCCAGACTATCCAGCCGGAGAAACTGCGCTCCACCGGGCGGCTTGACGGCAGTATGCTTGACGTTGGAACCGTATTTGACGGTATATCCGCGTTTCTTGAGAATGTCCAGCAGCGACGCAAATGTGAAGCTGGCTACAATGGCCGCGTCCAGATCCTGCCGGACAAGATCGCGGATGGTGGTCTTGCCGCTGCGCTCGGCGTTCCATTCTGCATAGTGCTGACCGCTGCCCTCCGGCTGAATGACAGAGAATCCGTACTTACGGCTGACCTCATTGGAAATGCCGCGAATATCTTCAAAGTAATCTTTGAACGCATTGCGATATTTCACTCCATCCACGAATGAAACAGAGTTGAATACAATATGGCAATGCAAATGCTCTTTGTTGACATGGGTACAAATGACAGCTTGATATTTGTCACCGAGCAGGCGGCGTGCAAATTCCACTCCCGCTTCATGCGCCAGCTCTGGCGTCGTTTCGCCCGGTGCGTAGGAGTGGACAAGATGATAGCCGACAACGCCGCCTGGTTTTCCAAACCGCTCTTTCGTGCGCTGCATATCCAGATAGCAATTTTCTACTGTGCAGTTGATCGCGCTCTGCAAAATCACTTCATCACCCAACGCAGTTTTGTTGGAATCTTCAATGTAATCCAGCGCACGGGAGAGCGCGGTTTTATCGCCGTCCTGAATATAGCGCAGACAGTCATCCAGCCGTGCACGGATGGTAATGATTTTGTCATAGGCCATCAGAGCGTGTCCAGAATCCTACGGTACGCCTGCTTTACCAGGCTGACCGCTTCGTGGATTTCCGCCTGCGTCGCATAGCCTTTTCCATTTGTCCAGTGCGCGATCTGGTTGATATTGTTTCCAATGGCTGACAACTCACGCAGGAGTGCGGCGTATGCGTCAGGCGGGCGCGGGCAGAGATGTTCGCCCATGATAAGTTTGCGGAGATAGGTGTTGGTATTCAGACCGGTAATATGACATTGCTGTCTCAGATGTGTCAGCTCTGCATCGCTGAGCCACAGACCAACAGAATTGCGGCGTGTCCGCATAACGTGCTCCTTCCTTATAATCATAGTTATTGCGTCCCAAGTTGGGACGCAATTCGTCGCGGGGTTTTAGGGTACACCCTAACAAGTGGCGTTTGTGGCACAAATGCCGTACTTGCTAAAGCAGCGTCGCCAAAGGCAACGCTGCCCGTTACCGCTGCGGCGCAACAGATTTTATTTGACGAGGGCGTTTTGAAAGATTCTCTATCCGATGCTCCAGCATTAAAATGTGCTGCAATTCCGCTTCGCTTTCCGGCACATAGCGGATGTCATGAATCCCATCCTCGTAGGGTAGGGTGCTGTTCATAAAGGCGTGATAGCTGTTTTCACAGAAATACTCGTTCTTATCCCGATACTGAATTTTCGCAACCGGCAGCGCAGATTGCATGACGCGCCGAACCTGCTTTGCATAGTCAATGGGAATGACCTTGCCTGCCAGCTTGCCATCCCGGATGCCCTCGACCACGATGCGGTACGCCAGAATCCCCTCGGGGCAGTCTGCGTAATGCGTCCAGATGCAGTTTGCGTTCGTATCGTCGAGAAAAACTTCGCGCTCAGATACGCACCATGTTCCGTGCAGTCGGCTCATCCAGAGAAACGAGCGCCGCTCCATGTCCGTTTCCTGTGCGCTGTCCCAAAGCCGCTTTGCATCATAGTCAAAGTCTGCGGCGTATGCACGGGTGTTTTGCTTCACAACCTCTGCCAGATAGGAAAGAATATCCGGCTGATAATTGTTACGCTGCGCCATATTCCTGTTCAAACTCCGCCGGGCGGCAGTATCTCGTTTCCATCGTGAACGCGCCGTCCGGCACGATGCGGCTTCTGCGGGGCAGGTCAATTTCCTGCGCGGTCAGGATCGTGCCGTAGAAAAAATCCTCGGCGTGATCTGCAAGGACAAATACCTCGCTGGGGTTGTTCAGAAGCGCCTGTAAATCGTACTGATACAGTCCCCAGTGGACAGTCGCGCTGCTGACGCGGTAGGGCGTAAACAATGCAGGGACGCCGAAAATCCGGCAAACCCGCATTGGGGTAATGCTTGCGTTGATCGTATTCAAGCTGTTTCCTCCTAACGTTCTGGAAATGATTGTGTTGGCTCTTTTTTAGGCTGTAAGGATGGACATTTGGATTCAATAGCGTCGATCAGACCGGCGGCGCAGGAACGGATAGTATCCAGCGACGATTTCAGCTCGTCCAGGTCCTTGCCCTTACTCCAACCGGCGACATAGCCAAAAGAATAATCCGACGTGTCAATACCGAAATGCTGGCAAACAACGTAAGCTACGCTCTCAGCTTCGACTTCGCGGGTGTGCTGGTCTTTGGACGGCGGCTCGTTTTTCTTGCGCCGGTGGAGTGTTGCATGGCTGATTTCGTGCAGCATGGTCTTGACCGTCTGCTTCTGGCTCATGCCAGGGCGTATCAGAATTTCTTCCGTAACATGATTGAAGCAGCCCTTCGCCGCGCCATGCGGTGCTTCATACAAAATGGGAACCGGCGAAACGCTTGTGATCGCGTTTGCCAGTTCCTCAAAATGTGCGATATTGCCTTGCAATTCGGATACGCCGATGCTGGGAAGTTCCTTGCCCTCGGTCTGTGAAATGTCAAAGACGGTGACAATACGGAATCGCATGAGCTGCACCAGTGTCCGCTCCCGGAGCGGTTTGCCTGCTGCATCAAGCACAGGCGTACCGTCTTTGTCCAACTTATCCTGCTCAATGAACCGCCGATACGGGCACGGAGCGAGAATTTTCAGGCCGCTTTCATGTGCCTTTACATTGCGTCCAAACTCTTTCTTCCATGTGTGAAACCCGGCCACACAGGATGCAGCCGGGTTTTGCATGAGAATGAGCATGACGTTGCCGAAACTGTATGTGTGAAATTTGGACATGGCAGACAGATATTCCGCGTAGCGCCCACTGGTAAAAATCTCGCTGACACCCTGTTCCAGTTTTTCGGTCAGTTCTTTGAGACGTTCGTCCGGTGTTGCACCGGTCAGTTCAAACCCCATTTCAACGCTCCTGCGACGGTGGTTTGCGCTGCTTTTCGGGGTTCAAAACCTTCTGCTTCGGCTCGACCTTCAATGTGACTGGTTCATTTCCGCAAAAGCCTACCAGAATCTCAGCCTTATGGAATTTCTTCTTGAAGCGTTCCATCTGGTCGGGAGGGAGCGAACAAAAGCTGTCCTCCGTCAAACCGCACACGAAAAAAGGACCCACCAGACCACCATAGCCGCCCTCGACACTACGGTTGAAATCCATACCAAAAAGAAGTCCTTCATCGTTTGCAACAATGCCGACCGGTTCCTCGTATGGATAAATAGCAGTAATCAGGCCGCCTACAATCTCCTGCATGGCTTGAACGTCATGCGGAATTGTTTTTTCGTATGGCGCATATCCCGGCTCGACGACGAGTACGGTCATTTGCTCTACTGCTTCTTCGCCCATACACTTATTCACCGCCCCATTCCAGCACGAACACGACAGACAGGACCTCCTGCTCGGTGACTGCTTTGGAAACGGCGCTGACAACGGCATCATAGCTGATAGGCAGCCTGCCGTTCTCTGTGATTTCCCACGGAGCGGACAGTGCAAACGTTTCGGCATTGCCGTTTTTGGTAGTCTGTGCGCCGTTAATCTTAAAGCCGAGAAGCTGGGCATCAACCTTTTCGTGTGCCATATCGGTCGTGTAGGGCACGATCTGCCAACCGTTTTTGGTGGAAATCGAAACGCTGGATACAACGACCTCGCCAGTGGAACCGTTGATGATCTCTGCACTGCCCGTGTGTACCTCGCCGTTTTCATCAATGACGAGCGGCAATGTAACCGGCACAGTCACGGAAAATACCTCGGTGATCTCCCAGTGCGCATAATAGGTCGTTTCACCATCCGTTGTATAGACGGTGTTGGAATTAACCTGTGTACCGCCGGTCGCTTCGGTGAACCAGCCTAAAAACTCTGCATTTTTGCACGTCGGCTCGGTAGGCAGCACCAGCTTTTCACCGTAAGTCTGCTCGGTCGTTTCGCTCTGACCGATGCCCAAATCCCATGTTACGGTGTACTTGTTGGCCGCGAACTGCGCGTAAAATGTCGTGCTGCTGGTGATCGTGACCGTACTGTAAAGACTGCCGCCGCTCTTGGCTGTGAACCAGCCCTTGAACGTGTAGCCGGTCTTGACGGGAACACTGCCCGGCGCGGTCGGCTTACTGTTCGGCTTCAGCGTTTCGGAAAAGCTGGCCCTGCCGTCGATGGTGCCGCCGTTTGTTCCTGCATCCCACTTGACCGTCAGGCTGACGGTCGCGCCGCAGTCATCACACTTCCCGTCGCCGTTTGCGTCGGTGTGGTTCGCATATTCCTCGCTGGAATCACCACAGGCAGAACAAGTTTTCGCGCGCTTGTGCTGCGTATCGTCCGCTTTTGACCATGCCCCATAAGAATAACTATGGTCCGCGTAATCATAAGTTGATGCGCTGCAGGACGTGCAGGTTTTTGAACGGCGGTGCTGCGTGTCAGAATATTTGCTCCACGCGCCAGTGGAGTAGCTATGATTTCCGTATTCCGTTGTGGAGTACCCGCAGGTGCGGCAGGATGCCGTTCGGCTGTGCTGACTGGAGGAAGAATTGCTCCATGATCCGTAGCTCATACTGTGGCTGGCATAGTCGTAGTCCGTCGCGCCGCAGTTTCGGCACGAACCGGTTCGCCGATGCTGGCTGGACGAATACTGCTCCCACGAGCCATAGCTATAACTGTGGCCGCTGGAGTAGATCGTCTCGGATTTCGTTTGCCCACAGGCGCAGGAATACGACCGGTAGCCGTTGCTGGTACAGGTCGCCGCCTGCTGACTTTGCAGCACCCATGTATGGCTGCCGCAGTCCGGACAGGTGCCAGACCCATAAGCACCGGATCCGTGGCTCTTTGTCACATACGTTCCTATATATTGTACATAATGGCAGGAATTGCACTCGTTGTATGTTGCATGGCCTTGCGAGGAATGTGCAACTTCGACGTATGTGCCTTGGAAGGCGTACTTTCCGCACGACGGGCAGTTGCCGATGATCGTACCGGTGGACTGAACGGAAACGTTAGACGCGCTCATCACGCCGCTATAAAGGTCATAGAAATAGCGTTCGCTGCGGTTGGATGCCGACCAATTATAGGTATAGAACGGCACGGACGATTTGGGGTAGCCGATCAGATAACCAATGTAAAGGGTATCGCCGGAATCTGCTTCTCTCCAGAAAGCATCTTCACCAATGGTTTCAAGAATTGTCTCACCATAATACATAGTGAGGGTGGACAGCTTTGAGCAGCCATAGAACGCATGACGGCCAATGACCGGGGCCAGTGGCAATTCGGCGGTAGTCAGATTCGAGCATCCCTCAAACCAGTACGCGAGGTCTGGAATCGTCAACGCTTCCATATCGTCGTACCAGATTTCTGTGATTTGTTCCCGATATTCCGCCCACGGCTGGTCATCCGCGCTGGTAAAGACAGGCGTTTCACCGCTGCCGGAAATGGTCAGCCATCCGTTGCCGTTCAGCTCCCAGCGGATACCGCTGTTCTGAATCGTGCCGCTGGCGACAACATCATCCGCCGCAAATGCCGAAATGCTCAGGGAGAGCATCATACAGAGAACAAGCAAAAGCGCTGTAATTTTTCTGAATTTCATAGCTTAACCCTCCATAACGGCGGCAATCGTAAACACGACAGTTGCCGCGGCAACGTTGGTGACAGCCTCGCTTGCAGACACCTTTGCGCGGTAGCGGATGGCAAGCGACTTTTCCGCAGGGATTGCAGGAAAGGCGTTTTCTGCCAGCGTCAAAGCGCCTGCGCCTTTGGTCGCGCAGCCGTTGATGTTCAGTGCAATGCTGTTTTTACTCGCAGAGAAATCTTCATAGTTGCCGATCTCGAACGTACCGGGTTGAACGTCCACCTTGGTCACTCGGATGCTACCGATTTTTCCGTTGTTTACGATGGAAGCGTTATTTGCTGTGACAACGTAGCCGTCAACAAGAGAAACCGGCAGCGCAGCCGGAACCGTACACGAAATCGGCGCGACGGTGTTTACGACCGTGAGCGTCACAGGTACGCGGGCTTCCGTCGTTTCTGCTGCCGAAGCTGTGACGGGAAATGCAAAAATGAGCGCCAGCGCCAGAAGCAGTGCCGCCGCTTTCTGATAGGTTTTCATCACGTTACTGCACCTCCTTGGGCCAGAGGTAGGCAGTATGGAGCATCAGCTCTGTCTGCATACTGCCGATCTGCTTGCCGTCGCGGAATGCCGTGATCGTGACTGTGCAGTCCACATTGCCAAACTCCGGTGCTTCAAACAGCGTGAGCGTCGAGGTGCTCTTGCCTGCGGCAAGCTCGAAAGCGTCAGCAATGAGTGTATCGTCCTTGTTGCGGCGGATTTCCACCTTGTAGGTATCGTTCTTACTGTTGTTCGTGAACTCCGCTTTTACCGACTGTTCCCCGACAATAGCATACAGATGAGCCGGAGCAATAACAGAAAGCTGATTGTCCGCGACGATAGCGTTGAGGTCTTTCTGGGCTTCGCGGAGGCCGCTGACATCGTAAAAGACAACCTCGGTTTCTTTGTGCTGCTTTGCTCTTTCTGTGATCCTGACCTTGATGGTGTCGATTACGGCCAACGTACTATCGCGGTCATAGATTACCTTGACTGCATCGTCCACACGCGCGACAACGACCGCCGGCATCTGCGCTCTGTTGTTGCAGTACACGGCCCGAACGCCGCCGCCCCAAACGAGCAGCCGCCCGGTAACTTTAACATTGTCCAGCACAATTTTTCCATCTGCCGCGCCGCAGCCGATGATAAGGTCGCCGTCCACGGTCATGTCTTTCAATTCAACGTCAGCAGTGCGAATCAATACGCTGCCCTTGATGTCCTTATCGTAAGTACCCTTGGACACAATATAAGTACCAATGATGTTGTAGAAGATCTGTGCAAATTCGGCTCTCGTGATGTTCTCCAGCGGGGCAAGGACTTTGCCGCGACCGTGGATATAGTCAGCGCCTACCATTGCGCGCACATAGGGCAGCGCCCAGTTGGAAATCTCGCTGCGGTCAGAGAACGCGGACAGATTCGTTTTTGCGTATGCGTCATAGTCCAATTCCAATGCTCTTGCCACGACAGTCATCGCTTCTTGTCTGCTGATCGGCGCATCTGGGGCCATTGCCGAGTTACTGCGCCCGTTGTAAGTACCCATCTGGACAGCCATTGCTACATCGTCGTAATACCATTTGGATTTGGATACGTCCGTGTACTTGGAAATGTCAGCTTTGACATAGCAGCCGAACGAGCGGTTGATGATTGCGGCCATCTCCGCGCGGGTCATATCGCCGTTCGGGTCGATAATGCTGCTGGATTTACCGTAAAGCAAGCCGTTATCCACGGCTGCGCTCACGGCTTCGGCATACCATGCGGTACGGTCATAGTCCTTGAAATCTGTTGCTTTGCGGGTAGTCGTTCCTGCCGCCGACGCGCTGACTGCCAGCGATAAGCACGATACTGCCGCAAGGAACAATGCGAGGATTCGTTTTTTCTTCACGTTGAATACCTCCTAGAATCAGGTAAGGGGAACGCTTGCGCGTTCCCCTGTGCGATAGGCGATTGAATTAGACCGCATCCCAAGCGATGATGAACAGGACGCTTGCGATGGCGGTGTTCGTCACGGCTTCGCTGACCGGCGTAACGATGGCGTCATAGGCAATGCCGATGCTGTTTGCAGAGGTGTCGCCCACGCCGGACATGAAGCAGCCTTCCACAGCAGCATCCAGAAGCGTCTGCTTGCTGGCGTTCTTGCCGTCGGTCATCTTCTTTTCGCCGTCGCCGAGGCAGAGGGAGAAGCCAAACTTGTTGGAGTTGACCTTTTCATGGGCGAGCGTGGCCTTGTCGCCGAACGCAGCCAGCGACCAGCCCTGCGCGGCTTCGATGCTCACGGAATTGACCTTGACTGCACCGAAAGAGTTGTTGACGATTTTGGCGTCGCTCGCGGTGGAAACGGTGCCATCAGTGCCAACGGCGACGGGCAACACGGTCGGGACGCTGACGCTCATTTTGGTGGCTGCCGGATCGCCGTCAAGGCTGCCATCGGCCGTGCTGGACAGCGTGACAGAGGACGTGCCCGTGCCGCCGGAAGCGTCAACGGTGTTGGCGGCGGAAGCGGAAATGGCGAGGGACGCGAGCATGCAGATGGCGAGGACGAGGGAAATGATCTTCTTAGTGTTTTTCATGGTAAAATCTCCTTTGTTGTTTTGAAAAATTAGTTTTTAATGGTGATTATGATGATTGCCCCGGCTGTGCCGATAATATCACCGGTTTCGGGGTCCAAGTTGTGAAAATATGCGGTACATTCGTATGTACCAGCGGGCAGGTCAACATCCAGCTTCGCACGTTCAATCTTACTGCCAACAGCAATGGCGCCGGATTCATAAATCTGTTCACCAGTGTCATTGCGAATGATTTGAACCTTTTGCGGATAGTTATTGATGCTTTCGTTTACGAGCATCAAGTTTCCCTCAGATGCTCCATCCTCAAAGATGGGCGCGGTGTTGGCAGAAATGTTTATCATACCCTCCGCGACCTTGTTATTAAGCGCAGCTTCGATTTCCTCCGGCGTCATCTGATCCCAGCCACCTTCAACGGCGCTGGAATCGTAGACAATCCCGGCCTTGGCACGCGCTTCTTCCTTTGTCATAGGAGAACGGAGCGTAACGATGATGAAAATGATTGCGCCGATGGCAACGGCGGCGAGGACGCCTGCGCCGATCCAGACGGCGGTGCGCGAGTTGGACTTGTGCTTGGGGTGGTAATTCATGTGTGAATCCTCCTAGATTAAAATTGTCAGGGCGGCACCACCAAACGGTGCAGTAATGCTCTGTGGTGCATATCAGCGTGTGGGGGCAGGCTTGCCCGGACGCAGAATGTCTTTTTTCTGCTGTGCGTGAATTTCACGCTGACGGCGATCCTCCAGCGCAGAATAGATACTTTCCACGATTTCGATTGGCTTCATAGAAACGTCCGGAAAGTATTTTCGCAGTCGGTCGCCGCCCAACGTAACCTTGGTCGCGTACATATTGTCGCGCTGCGAATTGAACTCAATCGGTTCTTCGTCCGCCGCTTTGGATTCGCTCGGCTGCTTGCTCTCCGTATGGAGTGGAATAACGTTGTCTGCCTGCGCTGGCGCAACTTCCGGCTTTTCCGTTGTCTGCATTATAGGCGGTTGCAAAGTGTTTTCCTGTTTCGGCGGCTCCGGCATGACCGGCTTCACGTCCGGTGGTGTTGGTACTGGCGACGTGCTGGGCGTTACCATGGACGCGACCGGGAACGGAGGATCTGGCTGTGCCGGAGCTGGCTTCGGCGGTTCAGGCGGTTTGACCGGCTGGAGGTCTTTATCCTCCAGAATATCGCGCATCGTCTTGTCGTCCAGCTTGCCGCCCTTTTCCGCATCGCGCAGGCGCTGTACCCGTTTGACCGTTGGCTTGAGGTTAATTCCCATTAAATCGATGACGGCGTTCTGGTGTTCAGGCTTGAGAAAGGACAGCGCCGACGCAATGGATAATTCCAGCGAATTATCATCTACCGCATCGCAGACCGCTTTGGACGCTTCGGAAAGACGGATGATGCGATTCAGCTTGCTCGTGCTGATACCCATTTCCTTTGCCAGCATTTCGTCGCTGTTCAGCTCATCAGCGCCGGGCGCGCCGCGCTTTTTTCTGCCTGCCTTGCGCTTCATGGCAGTCATTTTGTTCCGCAATGTACGCGACAAATCGTAGGTAGAGATGTGCGGGCGATGCAGGTTGCTGTCCGCGACGAGGATCATGGCGTCGTTGTCGTCGATTTTCTGGATGATAGCCGGAACCGGATAATTCAGCTCCCGCGCGATCATGTGCCGTCGCTGGCCGGAGAGGATTTCCAAACCGCCTTTGGGGTTGATTCTGGTAAGTACCGGGTCTTTCACGCCGTTCAGCTCGATAGACTTTTTCAGCTCCTTGTAATCGTCACTGGTCACATCGACAGAAACAGTGTTGAACTCGGCTTTTTCCAGATACGCCGGGTGGAGCGTAATGAAGTAGGATTCGCCATCCTTCGGAATGGGCAAGTCCTTCATTGCCTGTTCGTCCGGGGGCATCAGTCGCTCGTCAAAAATCTTTGTGATTTTCGTGCCGGAAGGACCCAGCGCAGCAGGACCGGGCATGAACGCCGGGGCCGGTTTGACCTCTGCGGCATTTTTCATTGGCGTCGGCTGTTTGGTCGGCGGTTTGCCGTCTGTATCAGATTTTTCCGTAGGCGCAGCCGTTTTTGGTTTTTCCTCCGGCTTCTTCGGTTCCAGTGCCGGTGCGGTTTTTACCTCGGCTGGCTTCTCAGGCGGCTTTGGTGGTGCGTCCGATTTCTTATCGGCTGCATCTGCTTTTTTCGGAGACGGAGCCGCTTTCGGCTTTTCTTCCGGTTTCTTCGGTTCCGGTGCCGATGCGGTTTTTACCTCGGCTGGCTTCTCAGGCTGCTTCGGCAGCGTGTCCGATTTCTTGTCGGTTGCATCTGCCTTATCCGGAGACGGGGCCGCTTTCGGCTTTTCTTCCGGTTTCTTTGGTTCCGGTGCTGGCGCGATTTTAACCCCAGCTGGCTTCTCAGGTTGCTTAGGCGGTGCGTCCGTTTTTTTACCGTCTGCATCTTTCTTTTTCGTAGGTGCCGCCGTTTTCGGTTTTCCTTCCGGTTTCTTCGGCTCCGGTGTTGGCGCGGTTTTAACCCCGGCTGGCTTCTCGGGAGATTTCAGCGGTACATCCGGTTTTTTAGCGTCTGCCGCTTTATCTGGTGCTTTTTCAGGTGCTTCGTGTTTCTTACCGATCTCGCTTTCAGACAGCAGCTTTCCGGGCGGTGTGCCATCGCCCTTATTGCGAAAGCGGAAGTCTTTCGCTTCTTTCTCGGTCATGTCATAGACGAACGCGGGGATTTCCGTCTGCTTTGCAAGCTCACTGGCTTTGCGGCGGCGATTGCCGGAAACAATCTGAAACTCACCATCTTCGCGCTGCCGCAGGATAACCGGCTCTTGCACGCCTTTGAGAACGATGCTGCTTGTCAACGCTTCGAGACTTTTCTGGCTCGGCGGTGCGAAGACGCTGCCGGGCAGGTCATGGATTTTGGCAAGGGGAATCTTGACAGGCTTCATTTCCTGTCTTGTGGGGTCGCGGGCTTTTTCTTCTGTCATGTGTTACCTCCAAATGATTTTTATATCAAAAAATACGTCTCACCGTGAGATTCATTTCTACCGTAAGACTTATTTTCTGCGAAGATCATGCCGCACCTGGGCGGAATAGAAAAAGCCCATCGTCGTCGGCGCGTTGTATAACGCGGTCAGAAGATAGGCTTTGATATTATTGATTTGTGTCGTGGTCGTTCGCAGGCTGTCCAGAATGTAGGCAACGTGCATCTGGGTGAGCTGCCGGAATCGTTCCTTTATGACTTCGATGGGGATTTGCTCTTTACCCAGCCGGACAGCGTCGGCGGTGCTGCTCTGGATTTCAGAAATCAGCTCCACCAGCGCGTCCACGTCCTCAGCGGCGTACTGCGTACAGAGCGCGTCATATTCGATTTGATTTCTAACGCTCTCTTTCAAACTCCATCGCTCGATCAATCGCGCTCCATTCCCCGGCGGTTTTGCGGGAGAGATAGATGGATCAGGATAACTAGATTCAGGATAATTATTATCAAGATAACTTGGGTCGGAAAAACCGACTTCTTGAAGTCGAGGTTTCCGACCTTTAGAAGTCGGGATTTCCGACTTCTGGAGGTCGAGAATTTCGACTTCTGAAATGGGCGCAGGAATTTCTTCTTTCTTGGGCGGAACTTCGCGGGTCGTAAACCGCTTGACGTATATTTTCGTCGGCTTTCCCTGACCTTGGCGAACGCGCTCAATCAGACCGGCACCCTTGGCCTTGTCCAGCTCAGCCAGCAGCTTCATCGCCTTGTCACGTCCGCAGCAAAGATCATCGGCAATTTCTTCGACCGTGTAATAGATGAACACGCGCCCGTCCTCATCGTACCAACCGTGTTCCTCTGATAACCCCATGCGGTCAAGCAGCAGGCCATATAGCAGCTTTGCTTCGACAGATACGTTTTTGAATCGCTGGTGCGTAATCAGCAGGCGGGGAATACGGAAGTAGCTGAACTCTTTCGATTCGTCGCCGTAGAAATAATCTGATACGATAACCGCCGCCATATTCGCCGCTCCTCTCTCTGTTTGGGGTTAATAATCTATGTGATAGAAAAAGCACGATTTGATTTCTTGCCAAATCGTGCTTTTTCGTAATATTCAGGTTTACCAGGCTTGTCCATGAGAACGCTTTGCAAACACTGCTTCTCATTTTCTCCTTGATTTTCAAGGTTTTTCGGCGTGTGTGCTAACTGTATCCATTCATATGAATGGGGCTACACCTATGGGCCGCCGATGGCGGTGGCGCCGGTGGGGGCGGTGCGGCGGGTGGTGGAGTTTGCGCTGACGCAGATGGACGCCGCCAAGATCCTGCTGGGCTTCCCGAACTACGCCTATGACTGGACGCTGCCGTTCACCGCGGGCGCGACGCGGGCGCAGTCGATCGGCAATGAGGCTGCGCCGCTGCTCGCCGCGCAGTACGGCGCCGAGATCCAGTTCGACACGCAGTCGCAGACGCCGTATTTCACGTACCTGGACGAAGCCGGGCAGCCGCACGAGGTCTGGTTCGAGGACGTGCGCAGCGCACAGGCGAAGTTCGCGCTTCTGCCGGAATACGGACTTCTGGGCCTCGGCTACTGGAATTTCATGCGGCCGTTTACGGCCGGATTCAGCCTGCAGAACTACCTGTTTACAGCCTCCGGGCTGGGTTGACAAATTCCGGGCGGTGCAATATCATAGAAAACATCGAAAGAAAATCATCCAAAAGGGGAGAATCTTCCATGTCTGCATCCAAGGTCTTTTTTACTGATTTCCGCTGCCGTCTGGGCGTCAGCCAGCTCGACAAGCTCCGGAAGCTGCTGGAAAAATCGGAGTTCTCAAAGATCGATTTTGACGGCAAATTCGTCGCCATCAAGCTGCATTTCGGCGAGCTTGGCAATCTGTCGTTCCTGCGCGCCAACTATGCCAAGGTCGTCGCCGATTTCGTCAAGGAGCGCGGCGGCAAGCCCTTCCTCACCGACTGCAACACGCTCTACGTCGGCAGCCGCAAAAACGCGCTGGAGCACATGGATACCGCGTATCTCAACGGCTATTCCCCGTTCTCCACCGGCTGCCACGTCATCATCGCCGACGGGCTCAAGGGCTCGGACGATATCGAGGTCCCGGTCGTGGGCGGCGAATACTGCAAGACCGCACGCATCGGCCGCGCCGTGATGGACGCCGATATCTTCATCTCGCTGGCGCATTTCAAGGGTCATGAGCACGCGGGCTTCGGCGGCGCGCTCAAGAACATCGGCATGGGCTGCGGCTCGCGCGCGGGCAAGATGGCCATGCACGCCGACGGCAAGCCGTATGTGCAGACCGATCTTTGCGTCGGCTGCGGTGCGTGCGCGAAGATCTGCGCCCACAACGGCCCGCGGATCGTGGACAAAAAGTGCCATATCGATCATGACGCCTGCGTCGGCTGCGGCCGCTGCATCGCGATCTGTCCCAAGGACGCCATCCGGCCGGGCCTTGACTCGAGCGACAAGATCCTCAACTGTAAGATCACCGAGTACGCCAAGGCCGTATTGGACGGGCGCCCGAGCTACTGCATCAACATCGTCCGCGACATCTCGCCCAACTGCGACTGCCACGCGGAAAACGACGTGCCCATCGTCCCCGACGTCGGCATGTTTGCCTCCGCCGACCCGGTCGCGCTGGATCTGGCCTGCGCCGAGGCTGTCAACCGCCAGCCCGTCATGCCGAACTGCGCCATCACGGACCTGCAGCTCGAGCACGACTGCGACCGCTTCCACGCCGCGCATGACAACACGCACTGGCAGGACATGATCGAGCACGGCAAGAAGCTCGGGCTCGGCTCCGACGAATATGAGATCGTGAACATCCACTGAACATCGCGCGCACGCGGGCGGGCCCAGCCGGGTCCGCCCGCGTTTTCTGCACAAAAACGGCGTGATTTGCCAGCAATATCCGGATTTTACCGGACTTCATTACAGTTTTGTTACAAAAGCTCCCATTGTATTGCAATCTTGCCAGCCGCCGCTTATACTGGATGCAACGATTCTTTATGGGGAAACTGACCGCTTTGTCATTTTCCCGGCCGGAAGGAGGCTGACGTCTTGAAAAAGTTTCTCTGTCTGCTGCTTGCGGCTGTGCTTGCGGGGCTGCTGATCCTGCCCTGCGCCGCGGCCGAGCCCACAGACTTTACCGACCGGAGCACGATCCGGAACTACAACGCCGTGCGGATGCTCGCCGACCTCGGTCTCGTCGCCGGCTATTCGGACGGCAGCTTCGGCCCGGACAAGCTGATCCGCCGCGAAGAGGTCGCCAAGCTCATGGCCCTGCTCGCCGACGCGGACGCCGAGGCGCAAGGGCAGAATGCCCCCGTCCCGTTCTATGACGTATCCGAGTCCTGGGCGCTGCCGTTCATCGCCTACTGCGCGCAGAACGAGATCGTCGCCGGCAGCAACGGCCGCTTCCGCCCCGCCGATCATGTGACGCTGCGGGAGCTGGCAAAGATGCTGCTCGTCCTGCTCGGGGAAGACAGCGCGCGCTATGTCGGCGCGGGCTGGGCGCAGAACGTCGACCAGGACGCATTTGAAAAGGGCATCTACGCGGGTCTGACCGCCGGATATGAAGAAGACGCCACGCGCGACAACGCGTGCCTGCTCATCTACAACGCCACGCTCTGCCCGAAGGTGGCCAACGCCAGTGAGAACAGTGTGCAGCGCTACGTGCTCGACGCGCTGATGAACCCGATGTCGTATCTCGAGATCCGCTTCGGCCTGACCCGCTATACCGCGACGCTGACCGGCAATGAGTGCGCCGATCTGACCGGCTCCTCTCCCCTGCCCGCCGGGACGAGCAAGCTCGCCGGACACAAGGCGTTCCAGGTCTCGACAGATCTGAGTCTGCTCGGCCGCAGCGTCGATATCTACGTGAAGGACGGGAAGGTCTTCGGCGTGCCCTGCTACGCGGTCGACGAGATCTACTACACCTTTGCCGACGCTTCGCAGCTCAAGGAGATCTGCCAGGGCGGCGGCTTCCGGCTGACGGACGAGACGGAGTACTATTACAACTACGCCCGCTCGTCCAAGGAGATCCTGAACGCCGTGACCGCCAACGACAAGATCACCGTGATCGACCATGACGGCGACAACGCCTTCGACGTCGTCCTCGTGACGACCAGCCCTCCGGCGATCGTCACCGCGACGAGCCCCCTGACCGTCGACGTTGGCGGCCAGAGCTACGAGGTGCAGGCCTTCAGCCAGGCAGACACGTTCGCCGTGGGCGACGCGGTCTACTACAGCCAGGTCTGCGGCAGCGGCTACATCCGCCGGTTGAACGGATAATAAGAATTACGGATACGCCTGCCTGGCGTATCCGTTTTTTATGCTTTGGGCATACCCGGTTGCAAATCGGGTGGAATTGTGGTAAATTTAGAAAAAAGACACGGGAATTTCTCCGGCTGCGGGATGCGCCGGGTTTCCCTGAGCTGAGGTGATCACATGAAACGGCTGCTGCTTCTGCTGGCCTGCCTTCTGGCGCTCTGTACGACGGTGGTCGCGGCGGAGCCCGCCATTTCCGATATGAAAACCGACTGCACGCTGACCGGCAGCGGCGCGTGCCAGGTCACGCAGACCTTCACCATGGAGATCGACGGCGCGCAGACGCAGCTGCGCTTCCCGCTCGTCCCGGGCGCGAAGAAGGCCTCCGTCGCCGGCTACGACGCGCAGAAGCAGACCGACGGCGACTGCCCGGTGCTCGTGCTGAGCGACGCGTCGGGCTTTACCGGCACGCGGTCGTTCACGGTTTTGTACACGGTCTCCGGCCTCGTCAGCGAGGCCGACGGCGTGCAGACGCTGCAGCTGCCGCTGCTGAGCGCGAAATGGGCCTACCCCATCAGCCGGTATCAGTTCACCGTGACCATGCCGAAGCCGTTTGAGGGCTACCCCGCCTTCGTCAGCGGGTATTACAGCGACGTGATCTCGGACTATATCGATCTGGACGTATCCGAATCGCTCATCAGCGGTACGATCGCCACCGGGCTCAAGGACCATGAGTCGCTGGACATGACGCTGACGCTCGACAAGAGCTATTTTTCGGGCGCATACACCGCGCTCTCCTTCAGCTGGGTCGGCATGGCCGTCATCGTGGCGCTGCTGGCGCTGGCGTTCGGCTACTGGTTCGTCACGCTGCGCAGCGCACCCATCCGCACCTCGACGCGGAGGCTCCCGCCGGACGCGGCGCTGCCGTGCGATATGCCGTTTCTGGTCGGCGGCGGGCCGATCCAGTTCAACATGCTGGTCTGCCACTGGGCGAGCCTTGGGTATCTGACGATCTTCTGCGGGAAAAACGGCCGCGTCGCGCTGCGCCGCCGCGTGGACATGGGCAATGAGCGCCGCCCGGCAGAGGTGCGGCTGTTCCAGATGCTGTTTTCGCAGGGTGACGTGTGCGAGGGCGCGAGCCTTTTGTACAAGCGCACGGCGGAAAAGGCGGACGCGGTGCTGCGGCGCTACTGGGTCCGCAAGCTCTACCGCAAGTCGAGCGGAAATCCGCTCCTCGCGCGGGCCTTCGGTCTGCTTGCAGGTGCACTGGCTGCGGCCGAGGCGGCAAGTCCGCTGCTGCCCGCGGGCTTTGTACGCTGGCTGCTGCTGATCGCCGCGTTTTTGATCGGCGGCGCGCTGAGCGCCGTGATCCTGCATGCGCCGTCGGCGTATTATCAAGGGAAAAAGCTGTTTGTGGCGCTCGCGGCGCTGGCCGCGGTGGCGCTTCTGACGCTCGCGCAGTTCGGCGAGGGTCTGCTCGCCGTGCTGCTCGTGATCGTGTGTCTGGTGCTGCTCGGGCTTCTGACGCTCCACGGCGGCAGGCGGACGGCCTTCGGCGACGAGATCGTCACGCAGGCGATGAGCTACCGCCGCTTCCTGCGCCGCGTCACGCAGAGCCAGCTGCTCTCGCGGCTCGCGCAGGACAGCCAGTATTTCTACCGCATCCTCCCCTACGCCGAGGCCATCGGGCTCGGCGCGGGTCTGGCCCGGACGCTCGGCAATACGGAGCTCGAGCAGTGCGACTGGTATCAGGAGCAGCAGCCCCTGCCGCGCACGGCCGCCGGGTTCTACAGTCACCTGCAGGAGGCGCTGGCCCTGCTGGAGCTTTCGATCCGGAAATAAAAAGAGACGAAAAGCGCCTGCCGCAGCAGCGGCAGGCGCTTTTTTCATGCAATTACTGCTCCATACGCGGGCAGCAGCGGACGTATTCGTAGAACTGCGCGTTTGTCGCCTCCATATACGGCGTGACCCAGAGCGTGCCGACGCCGAGGCACAGGGAACCCACGATGATCCAGCCGAGGAAGCTCAGATCCAGCACGAACTTTTCCCACTTGTGGCCGTCCATCAGCTGGCGGCTCTCATCGATGCAGGCCTTCCAGCCGTAGTCGGGGTGGTCGAGCTTGATATAATAGGCCATGGAATAGGCATACATCTTGACGATACCGGGGATGACGAACAGCAGCGACCACAGGAAAGTAAAGAGCGACGTCATGAGGCCGATGAGGAACGTCCCGCCGAAATCATCCTGGAAGCCGCGGAACATGTCGCCCAGCTGCACCGGCTGGTGATCCCGCGCCTGCTTGAGGAAAATAAAGGCCATGCCGTATTCCAGCGGCCCGACCACGATCAGTGCGCCGATGCCGGGCAAGATCCCCGCGGCTGCCGATTCCATCAGGCCGATCAGCAGGCACACCGCCAGCCCCATCATCCACAGGTTCTGGAAGATCCCGCCGCCGAGCTGCGCCCGCGCCCGGGCTTTTAATTCTGCACGATCCATAAAAACACGATCCTTTCTGTCATTTCCACGTTTTCGGTTTTCTTTCTTCCGGCTTCCAACATTATACGGTATGCGCGCGGAAATTGCAAGAGAATCGGCCGCGGCCCGCGCTCAGATCCCGTCCGGCACGCCCGCCAGACACAGCGGCAGCTCCAGCCCGTTTTCCTCCAGCAGCGTCCGGTCACGCAGGATCTCCCCTGCCGCGCCGTCGGCGGCCAGACGCCCGCCGGCAAGCAGCAGCACGCGGCTGCAGGTCTCCAGCACCAGATCGAGGTCGTGCGAGGCGATGAGCTTCGTCTCCGGCCGCTGCCGCAGGACGCGGATGAGCGTGCGGCGGTTGCGCGGGTCGAGCGCGGTGGACGGCTCGTCCATCAGCAGCATCTGCGGCTGCATGGCGAGGATGGTTGCGACGGCGGCCATCCGCTTTTCGCCGCCGGACATTTTATGGTTGTGCCGGTCGCGGAGATGTTCCATGTGCAGCTCCGCGAGCGTTTCCTCCGCCCGCTGTTCGGCGGCGGCGCGGCTCAGGCCGTAGTTCATGGGGCCGAAGACCATATCGTCGAGCACGGTGGGCATGAACATCTGGTTGTCGGCGTCCTGCAGCACATAGCCGAGCTTCCGGCGCACCTCCGGGAGGGTCTTCCGCGTGACCGGGGTGCCGTCCACGGTGATGCTGCCCGTATAGGGAAGCAGGCCGAGCGCGGCCTTCATGAGCGTGGATTTACCCGCGCCGTTGGCGCCGATGAGCCCGACCTGCTCGCCGCTGCAGATCTGAAACGACAGCTCCCGCAAAACCGGCGTATCGCCGTAGAATACACAGACATGATCAAAAACCAGCATCATCTTCGCCTCTTTTCAGACAAATAGGGAGTCCGCGAGCGCGGACAGATCGACCAGCCGCGGCAGCAGCATCAGCGCCGGGCACAAGATCGCATACGGCCAGGACGCGGCCGAGCCTCTGCGGCGGACGGCGTAGGAGAAATCCCCGCAGAAGCCGCGCAGCTCCATGCTCTCATACAGCGCCTCCGCCCGGTCCATGCTGCGCAGCAGCAGCTGACCGAGGAACGAGCCCCAGGCGGAGATATGCACGCCCTTCTGCCCCGGCGCGCGGAGGCTGTAGGCCTCCTGCATGACGGAGACCTCGGAGAGCAGGACCCCGATATACCGGAACGTCAGCAGCAGCAGGCTCGTGATCGTCTTCGGCAAGTGCAGCTGCCGAAGGGCGCGGCAGATCTCCTCGATCGTCGTGGTGGCCATGAGCAGAAACGACGCGAGCAGGCAGAAAACGCCCTTCATCACCAGCGTCAGCATCGAGACGACGCCGCCGGAGACGGCAAGCGTGCCGATCTGCGTCACGATCTGCCGGTCAAAAATCGGATTGAGCAGCCCCACCGCACACACCAGCGGCAGCACGAGCCGCAGCTTCTGAAAGCAGGTGCGCAGGGCGATGCCCGCGAGCTGATAGCCCGCGACCGGGAACAGTGCCATCCACACGAGGGCTGTCAGCCGGTAACGCGGGAAGGAGACGACGACGGCCAGATAAAAAATCGTCACAAACAGCTTGGACAGAGGGCTCAGCCGGTGCAGGAACGAATCCTGCGCGGCCAGATCATCCATGGCCCGCAGCTCCCGCCCGGCCCGTTCCGCCTGATTCATCTGTCCGCCTCCTTCCGAAAACACGAATTGCGGCAAGCCGGAAGGCTTGCCGCGGGGAATGTTTATTTTTCGCGCCCGCGAAACGCGGGCCACCCCAAGGCTCCCTTGTGTAAAGGGAGCTGTCAGCCGCAGGCTGACTGAGTGATTGATTGTCGCAGATTTGCGATAAAACCCAAACCGCAAATTCAGTTTGCGGTTTGGAAA
>ERZ836939.499-NODE-499-length-53671-cov-6.388466_pt1 | contig 53671 bp, 47 predicted proteins | sample MGYA00519912_ERZ836939 | MGnify/ENA primary metagenome ERZ836939 (study PRJEB31850, sample SAMEA3708810) | human gut metagenome | biome: human gut; feature: human-associated habitat; material: faeces | place: China | collected 2014 ...
ACATAAGGCGCCGCCACCGTGCCGCCGTAGTCGTTGTAGGTATCCGCCTCGTCTACCATAAACAAAATGGCGATCTTGGGATCATTGGCCGGCGCAAAGGCGATAAAGGAGGACAAGTGTGCGCCCTCTTTTACCTTGCCGGTTTCATCGTACTTTTGCGCAGTCCCTGTCTTGCCGCCGACGCGGAAGCCCTTTACATAGCTGTTTTTGCCGCTGCCCTCGTTGACAACGTCCTCCAGCATTTCGCGCATATGGTCGCTGGTATCCTTGCTGATCGGGTTGGCCTTGACCACCTTGCTGCTTTCCTCCACCACGTTGCCGTCGGCATCGGTGACGCTTTTCATGATATGCGGTTCCAACAGCTCTCCGCCGTTGATGACAGAGCAGAACGCGTTGAGCGTCTGGATGGGGGTTGTGGAAATGGATTGCCCAAAGCCGATGCGCGCCAGGTCGTTGTCCGTCACATTTTCACGCGGAATGACAATGCCGCTGGCCTCCGCCGACATATCCACACCGGTTTTGGAGCCAAAGCCGAAATTCTTCAAATAATCGTACATGGTATCCGTGCCCATCCGAAGCGCCAGCGTCACGAACACCGGGTTGCAGGATTTGGCAAGCCCTGTCTTAAGATCCAGGGTACCGTGGGTGGAGGTACAACGGATGGTGGTATTCTGCACCTTGATGCTGCCGTTGCAGGTAAAGGTTTCGCTGTCCTTGGTCTGCCCGGTATCCAGCGCTGCCGCCATGGTAAATACCTTGAAGATAGAGCCAGGGTCGTTGGCGTCCGCCAAAATGCGGTTGCGGCTCAGTTCATTGAGCGTTTCGGTATCGTCGCGCGGCGGGCTGTTCAGATCATAGCTCTGCTTGTTGCACAGCGCCAGAATCTCTCCGGTGTTGGGGTCCATGGCGATGCACATCACGCCCTTGGGATTGTATTGCGCATACGCATCCGCACACGCCTTTTCCACAAAGGACTGGATAACGTAGTCAATGGTCAGGCTGACGGTGTAGCCGTCGGTGGCCGGCACATAGTATTCCTCGCCAAAGGCAATCTCGTTGCCTTTTACATCGGTCTGTGCGCGCAATTCGCCCGGCGTGCCCGCCAGGTATTTATTGTAGTAGGCTTCTACACCCTCCAGGCCCTCGCCATCCACCGACGTAAAGCCCAGCACCTGGGTTAGAAAATCGCCTTTGGGATAATAGCGCTTGGTATCCACCATAAAGCCGACGCCCGTTAGATTGAGCGCACGGATCTGGTCTGCCACGTCCCTGTCTATCTGCCGTTTGAGCCAAATTTCGCTCTTGGAGGTATCCTGTGCCTTTTCCAAAATGGCAGCCGCGTCCATGCCCAGCAGCGGCGCCAGCGTATCCGCAATGGTCTGCGCATTGCCCGCCTCTGCGATCTTCTTCGGGTACAGAAGCACGGTATCCGCCGTACCGGACTGCGCCAGCACCTCGCCGTTACGGTCTACGATATCACCGCGTTTCGGCTCTACGGAAGTAACGCGCGTCCATTGCGACAAGGCCCGTTGCACCAGCGACGGGCCTTGGATGATCTGTAAGTAAAACACGCGGCAGAACAACAACGTGAACACCGCGGTAAACGAACACAGCACGATCAGGAACCTCTTTTTTCGGTTGGCAGGTTCCTTCAATTTTTTTGGTATGTTAGCCTGCATTTCCCTACTCCTCACCTTGGGCAACCGCAAGCGAATCCCCTTGACTTTATTTCCCTCCGTCTGTCTGGCTGCCGCCCGCCGAGGCGGCGCTGACATTCAGCAGCTGATAGGCCTTGGGATAGCCCATATTCAGGCGCTCTTTGGCCTGTGTCGCGATATTTTGCAGATCCGTCGCTTGTTTTACCTTGAAGCTCAGATCTTCCACCTCGGCCTGCTGATCCGAAACCGTTTGCTCCAGCTTATTATTGCTCATTTGCAGATTGCTGATCTGCGCATACCGGACGACCACAACGGACAGCATTGCAAACACAGCGCAGACCAATAGGGTCAGCGATAGCTTTTGAAGCGCAAGTTTGCGGTTCCTTTTTCGTATTTGTTCCTGGATCCTCGCTTCGCGCAGGGCGCGCTTTCTCTGCGCCTCTTTTTTGCGCCTGAGATATTCGCGGCGCTCCAGCTCTTGCTGCCGGCGCTCCCATTCCTCCCATTGGGTGGGCATGCGTTTGGGTGCTGCGGAGCCGTATTTCAAAGCGTTGGACCCCATTGTGGGAACTGCTGCCATTGTATTCACATCCTTTAGGACTTTATGCTTGTTTCAGCCTTTCCGCCACGCGCAATTTGGCGCTGCGGGCCCGCGGATTGTTCTCCAATTCCTCTTCCGTAGGCAAAATCGGCTTTTTGGTGATGACCTTTACCTGCGGCTGTTTTCCACAGATGCACACCGGCGTGCCCGGCGGGCAGGTGCAGGGGTTGGCCAGCCTGGCAAAGGTCTGTTTTACGATTCTATCTTCCAGCGAATGAAAGGTGATGACGGCAATGCGCCCGCCAGGCTTTAAGCATTGCACTGCGCTTTCCAGGGCCTGTCCCAAGCCATCCAGCTCGTCGTTGACAAAGATGCGGAGGGCCTGGAAGGTACGCTTTGCCGGATGCGGGCCGTCACGCCTGGCGCTTTTCGGCACAGCAGCCTTGATGGCATCCACCAGCGCCCCTGTGGTTTCAATGGGATGCTCGGCCCGGCGCTCTACGATAAACTGCGCAATGCGCGCCGCCCATTTTTCCTCTCCGTATTCGCGGAGGATGCGGGTCAGTTCGTCGCGGGAAAGCTCGTTGACGGCGTTTTTCGCAGAATATAGCTGCGTATCGTCCATCCGCATATCCAGCGGCGCATCGTGCTGGTAGGAAAACCCGCGCATGGGCTCGTCCAGCTGATAGGAGGAAACGCCCAGATCCAGCAAAATGCCGTCTACCTGCCGAATGCCGTTGGAATGGAGTACCTGCGGCATGTGGAAAAAGTTTTCGTGAACGGGCATAAACCCATCCGGCAGACGGCGCTTTGCCATCAAGAGCGCGTTTTTGTCTCTGTCTATCCCGATCAAAATGCCGTTGGGGCGTACACGCTTTAGGATCTCTTCGCTGTGCCCGCCCAGCCCCACGGTGCCGTCGACGGCGATGCAGCCGGGCGAAAGGGCCAGCGCGTCTACGCTTTGCATAAGCAATACGGATTTGTGGGTGTAGCTTGTCATATCGAGAAGGCCTCTGTGGCAGACTGCATCAGCTCCATAAAGCTGTCGCCGGCGCCGTCTGCAAATTGCTGTTCATACTCGTTCCAAGCCTCGGCATCCCAAATTTCGCCCCAGGTGAATGCCCCGGCGATGACCACGTCTTTTTTCAGCTTGGCATAGGTGCGCAGCTGCTTTGGGATCACAAAGCGGCCCTGCGCATCCAGCTCACAAGGGCTGGCGCCTGCGCCAAAGATGCGGCGCAGCGCCTGCGCTTTCGGGTCCATCAAAGGAAGCGCCATCAGCTTTTGGGAAAATACCTCCCACTGAGGCATGGAGAAGATAAAGAGCATATTGCCCGTTCCGCGTGTCACCATAAATTTGCTGCCCAGGTCTTCATTCCAGGCTGCGGGCATTTTTACCCTGCCCTTGGCATCCATGGTATGTGAAAATTCGCCTGTCAGCTGGCTCATGGCCATACGGAACCCCTCCTTTCCTTATGTTAGTATTATAAATCCCCTCCCATCCACTTTCAACCACCAAAATCCACTTTGGACCACTTTTTTTGTATTTTTTAGGGGAAGCAGCCCCAAAATCGCTGGTAAATCTATCCAAAATAGGGATTTGAGGAACGTTTGTTCGCCTTTTTAGTGGAATTCCCCTCCACCCGCCTCCACCGTGCGCCACCTGCCTTCCCTTCCTGTGTACAAAAAAAAGACCCTTTCGGGTCCTCTTCTCTTTTTAGGGCAAGATGAGCTTTGGCGCAAAATTCAGATGATCGCACGACACCAGCTCGTACTGTATGCCGTCCAGCGTGCCTTCAAACGCATGCTGCAGGCTCTTGCCGTGCAGATGCCCGTATACCACGCGCCGCACGCCGTATTCATGCAGCAGCGCTGTGATTTCATTGGGTGCTTGCTTTTCATCAAACGGGGGGAAATGGAACATTGCCAGCGCAATGGGCAGCCCTTTGTCCGCCGCGCTTTGCAGCGACAGGCGAAGCCGGCCCACCTCGCGCCGCAGCAGCTTGGCGTCCTTTTCCCCCTGGGCCGCGTTGCCCTGCACCCAGCCGCGGGCGCCGCACACCGCCTGCCCACGGTAGGCAAAGCAATCGTTTTGCAGGGCATACATGCCCTCCGGCAGCGCGCTGCGCACCTGGGTCAGCGACGACCACCAATAGTCGTGATTGCCGCGCAAAATCAGCTTTTGCCCCGGCATGCGTCCGATGGCGTCCAGATCCGGTTGGGCCTCCGGCATGTGCATGGCCCAGCTGATGTCTCCGGGGATCAGCACCAGGTCCTCAGCGCCGATCCGGCTGCGCCAGGCCTCCTGTATCTTGTCCCAATGCCCTTTCCAATGCCGGCCAAAAATATCCATTGACTTTTCATCCACATGGGAAAGGTGCAAATCGGCAATGGCAAATACCGCCATTACAGGGCCAGCCCGTCTTCTTCATCCTCGTCGTCCAGGCCGAGCTCCTCTTCCATATCCTCCAGCTCTTCCTCGGGGATGTCGTCGGTATCCTCCTGCACAAAGTCGAGTTTATCCAGGTCTTCCGTCTCTTCCTCTGCGGCCAGCGCGTCTTCCAGCGCCTCCTCTTCCTCTTCATCCAGCGCATCCTGCTGATTTAAGGCAATCTTTTCAATGGCCTCCAAGCGCTTATGCTCCCTTAGGCAGGCCGCGCAAAATTCTTCACCGGGCACCACGGGGTTTTCATTGCATTCCGGACAAATCTGAATGACGGGCGCATCCTTTTTCTTGCTCTTTTTCCGCTCGTTTCTGCACACGTCGCACATCTCGGCGTCCGTTGGCATATAATTGAGTTCACAAATGGGACATTTTACCAGTTTCAACCTATAAACACTTCCTACGCATTCGATATTTGAATTTCCTCGGTAATATACATAGTGGTTTTTACACGCGTTGTCAATATAAAATTTCCTATGAATTTTATAAACGCTTGCTTTGTTTTTGCTTGCCTGCACCAAGCCAAAGAAAAAAAGAGGAAAATCAATTCCTCTTTTTTCTATGATCTTGCTCGTTAGAGGGTGCGTTGTGCCAGCTGCTCCAATAGCGCGGCCAGCTCTTGTTTGCCGCTGCCATCCAAGGAAGAAAAGCAGAGAAAGCGTTCGGCCCCCACCTGCTTTGCCAGCTTGGCCGCCATGGGCTTGCGCTTGCTCTTTGCAATCTTATCCGCCTTGGTAGCAATCAGCGTATAGGGAATCTGATAATGCAAAAGCCATTCCGCCATTTGCAGATCGCCCTGGCTGGCATCGTGGCGGATATCGCACAACAGCAGCAAATGCCCCAGCGTTTGGCTGCGCCCGAAATAATCGTCTACCAGGCGCCCCCAATCCTCCCGTTCGCGGCCGCTGCGCTTGGCAAAGCCGTAACCGGGCAGGTCTACCAGCATCAGCGCCCCATCCATCTCGTAAAAATTGATGGACCGCGTCTTACCCGGCGCGGAGGAAACCCGCGCCAGCTTTTTATTGTTGCAAATCGTATTGATCAAGCTGCTTTTTCCTGCGTTGGAGCGCCCCACCACCGCCACTTCGTACAGCGGCTGCGGATCGTATTGCCCCGGCCGGTACGCCGTGGAAACCAGCTTGGTTTTAGTTAGCAGCATCCGTCTCCTCCAAAAGCGCGACATTCAATACGTCGTCGATGGTTTCCACCGGAATGCAGTGCATCTGGCAGAGCAGCTCCTCCGGAATTTCCTTTAAGTCCTTTACACAGTCCTTGGGGATCAGCACGGTATGGATGCCGTCTCTAAGTGCAGCCAGCAGCTTTTCCCGGATGCCGCCCACCGGCAGCACACGGCCGCGCAGCGTGATCTCCCCGGTCATAGCGATATCCCCCCTGACAGGCCGCCCCGTCAGCGCGCTTAATACCGCCGTGGCCAGCGTTACGCCGGCGCTGGGGCCATCCTTGGGCGTAGCGCCCTCCGGCAGATGGATGTGCAGATCCAAATGCTGATAAAAATCCGGATCCAGCTTGTATTCCTGATAGCGTGTACGCAGGCAGCTTACCGCCGTTTTGGCGGATTCCTTCATCACATCGCCGAGCTGGCCGGTCAGCTCCAGCTGGCCGGTGCCCTTCATCGTAGAGACCTCTACTTGCAGCGTCGTGCCGCCGATGGCCGTCCAAGCCAAGCCGGTGGCCACGCCCACCTTGTTTTTCAGCTGCGCTTTATCGTGGAAATACCGCGCCGGCCCCAAAAACGCCTCCAGGTTCTCTTTAGTCACGCGCACAGGGGTCTCTTCGCCGCCTACCAGGCGTTTGACGGCCTTTCGGCAGGCTGTGGCTATCTGGCGTTCCAGGCCGCGCACGCCCGCCTCTGCGGTGTAATGGCGGATGATAGAGAGCAGCGCCTCGTCGGTAAACTCGATCTCTCCCGATGCAATGCCATTTTCCTTCGCCTGCTTTGGCACAAGATAACGCTTGGCAATCTGCAGCTTTTCCTGCTCCAGGTAGGAAGAAACCTCGATGACCTCCATGCGGTCAAGCAGCGGGCGGGGAATGGTCTCGGTCGTGTTGGCGGTCATGAGGAACATGACGCGGCTGAGGTCGACCGGAATTTCAAGATAGTGGTCGCGGAAGGCGCTATTCTGCTCGCTGTCGAGTACCTCGAGCAGCGCCGACGCGGGATCGCCGCGCTGGTCGCTCGCGAGCTTATCCACCTCGTCGAGCACGAGCAGCGGATTCATCGAGCCGCTGCGGGAGATGGCCTCGATGATGCGGCCGGGCATCGCGCCGATGTAGGTCTTGCGGTGACCACGGATGTCCGCCTCGTCCCGCACGCCGCCGAGCGACAGCCGCGCGACCTTGCGGTTCATCGCCTTGGCGATGCTCAGCGCGATGGACGTCTTGCCCACGCCCGGCGGGCCGACAAGGCAGATGATCTGCCCTCTGGCGTCGGGATTGAGCCTGCGCACGGCGATGAACTCCAGAATGCGCTCCTTGACCTTCTCCAGGCCGTAGTGGTCGACATCCAGCACCCTGCGGGCCGCCTCCACGTTGACCCGCTCCTTGGTGTGCTTGCCCCAGGGCAGCTCCAGCACGGTATCCAGGTAATTGCGCAGAACGGTGGCCTCGGCGGAGCCGAAGGGCTGCTTCTCCAGCCGGCCCACCTCTTTCGTGAGCTTGTCCGCCACCTCCTGGGGCAGCTTGGCCTTGGCGATGCGCTGGCGGTACTCGGCAATCTCGCTGTCGCCGCCGGCACCCTCCTCCCCCAGCTCCTGCTGGAGAACCTTGAGCTGCTCCCGCAGAACATAGTCCCGCTGGCTGCGGGTGAGCTGCTCCCGCACCTTGCCCTGCATCTCCTGTTCCAGCTCCAGAATCTCCACCTCCCGGCGGAGGCTCTGGCACAGGCGCTCCAGGCGGCGCACCGGCCGCAGCTCCTCCAGAATGGCCTGCTTGTCCCCCGTGCGCATGGGCAAGTTCTGAGCAATGTAGTCGGCGATGTAGCCCGGATCCTCACTGGAGAGCACCGAGAGGAGCACATCGGGGGTCATCTTGGGAGCCAGCTCAATAAACCGCTCGAAGAGCTCGTAGGTCTGGCGGATAAGGGCCTCCGTCCGGGCGGAGCGGCGGACCGGCTGTTCCGCCGGAAGCTCCTCCACCAGGGCGTTCAGGTAGGGCGTGGTCTTGGGCAGAAGGCACAGCCGCCCGCGGCTGATCCCCTCCACCATCACCCGCACGTTGTCTCCGGGCAGGCGCAGAATCTGGCGCACATTGCAGATGGTCCCAATGCTGTAAAGGTCCTTTTCCTGCGGGCTTTCAACGGCCAGCTCCCGCTGGGCCACCAGGAAAATCGGCTGGCCTGAGGCCATGGACTCGTCCAGTGCCTGAATGGACGCCTGCCGTCCCACATCGAAGTGGAGCAGCATCTGCGGAAAGACGGTCAGCCCCCGCAGGGCCAGAGCAGGCATAGTCTGCTGCCGGTTCAGTTCTTCCATCACACATTCACTTCCTTCCAGGACAGGGATTTGATGCAGAATGGGGCGAGGGATGCTCCCCCGCCCCACCGGTTCAGTTGCTGTTTAAGAGACATTTCCCTTGGGGGATACGCCCCCCTGCTCCGCATGGAGGGCGGCACCGCCAAGACGGGGCCGCTGGGTGCGGTCGGGATCGTGCTCAACGGCGGGGGAAACGTGTTCTTTCACGCTCTCAGCCGTAATCGTCACCCGGGTGATCGTTGGATCGGAGGGCACCTCGTACATCAGAGGGGTCATTACCTCCTCCAGCACGGCCCGCAGGCCGCGGGCGCCGATGCCGCGCTCGATGGCCCGGTCGGCGGCAGCCTCCAGCGCCTGGGTATCGAAGTCCAGCTCCACCATGTCGTACTCCAACAGCTTCTGGTACTGCTTCACCAGGGCATTCTTCGGCTCGGTGAGGATGCGCACCAGTTGTCCCTTGTCCAGAGCGTTCAGGGTGGTGATCACCGGCAGGCGGCCCACCAGCTCCGGGATGATTCCGAACTTGAGCAGATCGTGAGGCTGTACCTGCTTGAGCACCGAGGTGGTATCCCGCTCCTTCTTACTCTGGATGTCCGCGCCGAAGCCAATGGTCTTTTTGTTCAGGCGCTGCTCGATGATCTTCTCCATCCCGTCGAAAGCGCCGCCGCAGATGAAGAGGATATTCTTGGTGTTGATCTGGATGAACTCCTGGTGGGGATGCTTGCGGCCGCCCTGGGGCGGAACGTTGGCCACAGTACCCTCCAGGATTTTCAGCAGGGCCTGCTGCACGCCCTCGCCGGACACGTCGCGGGTAATGGAGGTGTTCTCACTCTTGCGGGCGATCTTGTCGATCTCGTCCACGTAGATGATGCCGCGCTCAGCCAGCTCGATGTCGTAGTCGGCAGCCTGCACCAGTCGCAGGAGGATGTTCTCCACGTCGTCGCCCACATATCCGGCCTCGGTGAGGGTAGTGGCGTCGGCGATGGCGAAGGGCACCTTCAGAATCCGGGCCAGGGTCTGGGCGAACAGGGTCTTGCCACAGCCCGTAGGCCCCATGAGCAGGATGTTGCTCTTCTGGAGCTCCACGTCCTCCCCGCCGCCGAAGTAGATGCGCTTATAGTGGTTGTAGACCGCCACGGACAGGGCGATTTTAGCGTCCTCCTGCCCGATGATATACTGGTCCAGCACGTCGCGGATCTCCCTGGGGGTGGGGATCACATCGGGGATGTCCGGCCCGGCCTGCTCCTCGGGATCGTAAGTGTCGTCCAGAATGCTCATGCACAGGTGGACACACTCGTTGCAGATATAGGCGCCCGGACCGGCGATGATGCGGGCGACCTGTTCCTGGTGCTTGCCGCAGAAGGAACAGCGCACGGATTTGCGCTCGTCATTTTTCGGCATGGTTTGCTCCCTCAAGTCTTTCTAAGGCTCAGAGGGAGCGGGGCGTTTGCTTCCCCGCTCCCTCTGTTGGATTTTATCGCGTATAAATGACCTTGTCAATCAGGCCGTACTCCTTAGCCTCCTCGGCGGACATGAAATTGTCGCGCTCGCAGTCGGCTGTAACCACTTCCAGCGGCTTACCGGTGTTGTCCGCCAGAATGTGGTTCATGCGCTTTTTGATAATCTCCAGGCGCTTCAGGTGGATGGCCATATCGGTGATCTGTCCCTGAGTGCCGGCGGAGGGCTGATGGATCATGATCTCCGCGTTGGGCAGAGCCAAGCGCTTGCCCTTGGCGCCGGAGGAGAGCAGAAACGCGCCCATGCTGGCAGCCATGCCGATGCAGATAGTCGACACATCACACTTAATATACTGCATCGTGTCATAAATGGCCATACCGTCGGTGACGGAGCCGCCGGGACTGTTGATGTAAAACTGGATGTCCTTGTCCGGGTCCTGGGCCTCCAGATACAGCAGCTGGGCCACCACCAGGCTGGCCGTGGTGGCGTTGACCTCTTCTCCCAGGAACACAATGCGGTCGTTCAGCAGGCGGGAAAAGATGTCATAGGAACGCTCGCCGCGGTTGGTCTGCTCTACTACATAAGGAACTAGGCTCATAATGAAGGATCTCCTTTAATTTTGATGTCGGGGTGCAGGGCGCCCCACCATCCTACCGCAGACGGGCAGGCTCACAAACAGAGTATGCCCATCGTTTGGAAACTTATTCCTCCGTCTTCTCCACGGCCGCCTCGGCGGTCTCCTCCACCTTCTTGCGGGAGGTGCCCTTGCGGGCGGTCTTCTTGGGCTTCTCCTCGCCCTCGGCGCTCTCCTCCGCCTTCTTCTTGGTGGACTTCTTCTTGGCGGGGGCCTTGCCGACCTTGGCGCTGTCGTAGACCACGTGCTCAGCCTTGTGGTAGCTCTGCTCCTTGCGGATGCTCTCGGCATCCACCGCGGCCTTCACCTTGTCCACATCCATGTGATACTGCTCGGCCAGACGCTTGTACTCCTCCTCCAGCTCCTCGTCGGAGATGGTGATATTTTCGGCAGCCACAATGGCGCCCAGCGCCAGCTCACGGCGCACCCGCTCCAGAGCAGCGGCCTTGGCCTGCTCCCGCATGATATCCATGGTCATGCCGGTCATGGCCAGATACTGGTCAAAGGGGATACCCTGGGCCTGGATGCGCTGGGCCATGTCGTTCACCAGGTTATCGGCCTCATACTCCACCATAGCGTCGGGAATCTCGACCTCCATGTTGTCCATAACCTGCTCCATCAGAGCGGCCTCGAAGTCACGCTGGTTCTGAGTCTCGCGGCGTTCCTTCAGCTTCTCACCCAGATCCTTTTTAAAGTCGGCGAGGGTATCGAACTCGGACACATCCTTAGCGAACTCGTCGTCCACCTCAGGCAGCTCCTTGGCCTTGACCTCGTGAACCTTCACCTTGAAAACGACTGGTTTGCCGGCCAGTTCGGCGGCATGGTAATCCTCGGGGAAGGTGACGTTCAGCTCCTTCTCGTCGCCGGCTTTGGTGCCCACGAGCTGCTCCTCGAAGCCGGGAATAAAGGAACCGGAGCCCAGCTCCAGGCTGTGGCCCTCGGCCTTGCCGCCGTCGAAGGGCTTGCCGTCCAGGAAGCCCTCGAAGTCAATCACCACAGTGTCGCCGGTCTCGGCCGCCCGCTCCACGGTCACCATGCGGGTGGCGCGGTTGATGAAGGGCTTGAGCTCGTTGTCGACGTCCTCATCAGAGATGGCGACCTCGGCCTTCTCAGCAGTCAGGCCCTTGTACTCGCCCAGCTTCACCTCGGGGCGGACGGTGACCAGGGCCTTGAAGGTCAGGCCCTCCTTGCCCACATCCACGATCTCCACCTTGGGCCACGCCACGGCATCCAGCTTCTCCTGCTCAATCGCCTGGGCATAGGCCTCGGGGTACAAGTCGTTGATAGCATCCTCATAAAACACGCCGGAGCCGTACATGCCCTCGATGATCTTCCGGGGGGCCTTGCCCTTGCGGAAACCGGGCACGCTGATCTTGCCGCGCTGCTTCTTGTAGACCTTCTCGACAGCGGCCTCGAACTCCTCCTTGCCGATCTCGATCACCAGCTCGACGGTGCTCTTCTCCTGCTTCTCGACGCTCTTGACATTCATGTTGTTTACTTCCTCCTGTCAGCCCTGTCCCGCCGCGCATCGGCGGTATACGGGGCCATCTTTCGCGTTATCCGTTATATACTAGCAGATATGCGTCAAAATTTCCATACCTTTTTTCAATTATTCACAGATTTTTTGCGGGCGAAACCCCACATAGTCTGCGGAGACCAGATAATAGGCCACGCCTCCCTGCCGTCCTTCCACGGCCAAGCGGTGGCTGCCGCCGTGGAGATGGCCGTAATAGCAGCGCTCCACGCCGTACTGCTCCAGCAGGGCAATGATCTCTGGACAGCGGTAGCCCTGGTAGAGGGGCGGATAGTGGAGAAAGCACAGCTTGGGCCGCTCCCCCGCCGCCTTCAGCGACGCCTCCAAGCGGATCAGCTCCCGCTTGAACACCTTCTGGTCGCCGGCCTCCTCATAGAACCAGCCCCGGGTGCCGCACAGGGCGTAGCCCCCGTATTCATAGCAGTTGTTGTGCAGAATGCGGAGGGTGGAAAAGCCGCTCTCCGCAAAAAAGCGGTTCATCTTGGCGGCGGTGTTCCACCAGTAGTCGTGGTTTCCCTTGAGCAGCAGCTTTCGCGCCCCAGGCAGGGCGTCCAGGAAAGCGAGGTCCTCCTTTGCCTCCTCCAGGCTCATACCCCAGGACAGGTCGCCGCAGAGCACCACCGTATCCTCCGGCCCCACCGCCGCGAAGCCCTTCTGCAGCTTGTCCACATAGCCCTCCCAGCCCCCGCCAAACACGTCCATGGGCTTATTGGAGGTCAGGGAGAGGTGGGTGTCCCCGATTGCGTAGAGAGCCATTCAGCGCAGCATCTCCAGCACCTGGTCCACCATGTGCTCTTTGGTGACGCTCCGGCCAAAGCGGACCGTCTTGTCCTTCAGGGCAGCCAAGGGCGCCGGGACGGGTACGCCGGTCTGCTGGGAGAGCTGGTCCAAAATGGCCGTGCCGGCGGCCAGCTCGCTCACGCCCAGGGCGCCCAGCACGCTGTCACAGAACTTGAAGGGGCTGGCGGTGGACACCACCACGGTGGGGGTAGTGTCACCAGTATCCCGCCGGTACTGGTCGAGCACGTCAAAGGCCACGGCGGTGTGGGGATCGATCAGGTAGCGGTGCTCCTGCCACATGCGGCCGATGACCTTCTGTGTCTGAGCGTCGTCGCAGAAACCGGCGGCGAAGAGCTTCTCCAGCCTGCCCTTGATGGCGGGGCTCACCTCATACCGCCCGGACCGGGCCAGCTCCTCCATGTACCCGCGCACCTCGGCGTCATCGTGGTTGGACAGGGAGAAGAGCAGCCGCTCCAGGTTGGAGGAGATCAGGATATCCATAGAGGGGGACATCGTATTGTAGAAGGTGCGGTTGCGGTCGTACACGCCGGTGCACAGGAAGTCGGTCAGTACATTGTTGCTGTTGGAGGCGCAGATAAGCCTGCCGATGGGCACGCCCATCTCTCTGGCGTAGTAGGCGGCCAGGATGTTGCCGAAGTTGCCGGTTGGGACGCAGACGTTGATCCGCTCCCCCTTCTGAATCCGCCCCTCCCGCAGAAGATCACAGTAGGCGGAGATGTAGTAGACGATCTGCGGCAGGACGCGACCCCAGTTGATAGAGTTGGCCGAGGAGAGGAAAAAGCCGCGGCCGGCCAGCTTCTCCCGCAGGACCTCGTCGGAGAACAGGCGCTTGACACCGGTCTGGGCATCGTCGAAGTTGCCTGCCACGGAGCAAACCCCTACGTTGTCTCCCTCCTGGGTGTTCATCTGCAGCTCCTGAATAGCGGAAACACCGTCCTTGGGGTAGAACACCAGGATGCGGGTCTTGTCCACGTCCTTGAAGCCCTCCAGGGCGGCCTTGCCCGTGTCACCGGAGGTGGCGACCAGGATGCACACCGTCTTCTCCTCTTGGTTTTTCACCAGGGAGGCGGAGAGCAGGTGTGGCAGCATCTGCAGGGCCATGTCCTTGAAGGCACAGGTGGGGCCGTGCCACAGCTCCAGACAGTAGGTGTTTTCGTCCACCGCCCGAACGGGTGCCACCTCCTTCACATCGAACTTCTCTCCGCCGTAGGCCTTGTCCGCATAGGCAGACAGCTCAGAGGCCGTGAAGTCGTCCAGATAGGAGTTCATCACATAGACGGCCCGCTGCTGATAGGACATGTCCCGCATGGTGTCCAGGGCGTTGTGGGACAGCTTTGGAAATACCTCAGGGGTCATCAGGCCGCCGTCCACAGCCAGTCCCTGGGCGATTGCCTCCGCCGCCGTGCGCCGGTCTTCCTTGTTCCTCGTGCTTACATAGTACATACTTCGCTCACAACCCTCATCAGATTCTCAAAAAACAGGGCGCGCACCAGCGCCTCACTGTAATTCCGCTGCAGCAGCCGCTCCCACAGCCGGTCCAGATCCTGAATACCCGTGATCCCCTCCGGCAGGCTGGAACAGCCGTCCAGATCGCCGCCCAAAGCGACGGTCCGCTCGCCCCCCAGCTCCAGCCAGTGCTCCAGGTGGGCGATGGCGGTGTCCAGGTCGGCCCGCTCCCCCAGGAAGTTGGCGTAGAGGTTAAGGCCAACCACTCCGTTGTGGTCTATTATGGCAGTAAATTGCTCATCGGTCAAGTTCCTGGGATGAGAAAAGACCGCCCGGGCATTTGAATGGCTGGCAAAAAAGGGGCCGCTCAGCTCCTCCGCCACGTCCCAGAAGCCTGGATCCGACAGGTGGGACACGTCCACCAGCATGCCCAGCCGCTCCATTTTGCGGACGAACGCCCTGCCCTGAGGCGTCAGCCCCCGCTCCGGCTCCTCTGCATTCGTGCCGGAGAGAGCGTTGACGTGGTTCCATGTGGGGTTAACGGCCCGAACCCCCATGGCGTGGGCCTCCTCCAGCCGCTCCAGGGAGCAGTCCAGCAGCTCCGCCCCCTCCACCGAGAGGAAGGCCGCCCGCCGCCCCGACCGAAAGGCCGCCTCCGCCTCCGCGCCAGTGCGGCAAAAGGCTGCTAGATCGGCATTGGCCGCCATTTCCCGCTCAAAGAGCGCGTACTCCTCCAGAAAGAGCTCCCGGTGGGTTTTCCCGCTGAGATCCCGAACCGGGGTGGGCTCCGGCTCTCCGAACAGGGCGAAAAACTGGGCGCAGCGGCGGTATTTCCCCATACGCTCCAGATCCACATGGCCGTCGTTCCGGCGCAGGCCTCCGCCGGAGAGATAGCGCAGAAACACCGCGTCACAGTGTCCATCAAACAAATCAATTGCATACTGCTCCATCTGGAACTCCCCCTAAAATGCATTTTCAAGCCAGGTGATCCGGGGGCGGCGGGTGGCGGTGCCCTGGGGGGCGTAGATCTCCGCCACGTCAAAGCGGGGCTGGCGCGCCTCCTCCGGGTGCTCCGCCAGATAGAGCTCCGCCGTGGCGCGCAGGCGGGCCTGCTTCCGGCGATCCACCGCCTCCCGTCCGAGGGCAAAGCGCTCCTCCGTCCGAAGCTTTACTTCTATAAAGGATAAATACTTGTCAGTAGCTGCTATGAGGTCAATTTCCCCAAACCGGCTGCGGTATCCGGCCGCCAAGACCTTCCAGCCCTTTCGCCGCAGCTCCGCCGCCGCCAGCGCCTCCCCCCAGCGGCCCAGCAGCTTTGCCTCTCCCCCGCTCACAGCTTCTTCAAAAAGGTCCGCCGGTGGATGGGACAGGGGCCGTACCGGCGCAGCAGCTCATAGTGCCGCTTGGTGCCGTAGCCCTTGTGGCGCTCGAACTCATATTCCGGGTAGCGTTCCGCCATCTGCTCCATATAGCGGTCCCGGCTCACCTTGGCCAGGATAGAGGCTGCGGCGATCGAAGCCGAAAGGCTGTCTCCCTTTACAACCGTCTGGTGCTCCAGGAGGATAGCCGCCGTTTTGCCGTGGTCCCGGTTGCCGTCGATCAGCGCAAAGCCGGGTGCGGGCTCCAGGCGGTCGATGGCCATCTGCATGGCCTTAATGCGGGCGCTGAGGATATCGGTGGCGTCAATCTCCTCGGCCTCTACCCGGGCCACCGCCCAGGCCACCGCCACGGTTCGGATCGTGTCGTACAGGGCATCCCGCCGCTTGGGCGTCACCTGCTTGGAGTCGTTGAGTCCCTCAATGGAGCACTCGGGGGGCAGAATGACCGCCCCGGCGTAGACCGCGCCGGCCAGCGGGCCCGCCCCCGCCTCGTCACAGCCGCACACCAGGGCGATCCCCCCCGCCCAGCAGGCCCGCTCCAGCGCCCAGCGGTCAATCTCTGCCATGGGCCGCCTCCCGGCTCTCCAGATCTTGGGGCGTCTCAAATGTCAAGTTTCCCAGCTTGCCGGAGCGGTACTCGTCCAGAAGCACCTTCGCCATGCGCTCGGTGTCCACCTCGCCGCCAGAGATCCGGAAGCCCCGCTTTTTGCCGCAGAGCTCCAGCAGCTCCCAGCCAGGCAGCCCTGGGTCAGCCTCCAGCTTATACCGCTCGGCCAGCGCCTGGGGGTAGCGCCGGGCCAGCAGCTCAATGAGGTGACAGGCCAGGGTCTCCAGATCCATGATTTCGTCCTTTACAGCGCCAGTAAAGGCCAGATGGATGCCGGTAGTCTCGTCCTCAAACTTGGGCCAGAGGATGCCTGGGGTATCCAAAAGCTCCAGCCCGGCATCCACACTTACCCACTGTTTGCCCCGGGTGACGCCCGGCCGGTTGCCCGCCTTGGCGGACTTCCGCTTGGCCACCTGGTTGATGAAGGTGGACTTTCCCACGTTGGGGACCCCCACCACCATGGCCCGCACGGGGCGGCCCACCAGCCCCTTGGCCTTCCACTGCTCCAGCTTCTCCTTCAGCGCCTGCCGGATGACGGTGGAGAACTGGCCAACTCCCTTGCCGTCTCTGGCGTTGGTCTCCAGCACCGCCCAGCCCTGTCTGCGGAACCAGTCAGTCCATACCCGGTTCATGGCCGGATCGGCCTGATCCGCCCGGTTGAGTACGATCAGGCGGGGTTTCTCCCCCACCAGTTCGTCAATATCAGGGTTACGGCTGGAGATAGGGATGCGGGCGTCTATGATCTCCGCCACCAGATCCACCAGTTTGAGATCCGCCTGGATCTGCCGCCTGGTTTTGGTCATATGGCCAGGATACCACTGAATATTCACGCGTTCACCCTCTCTACCGAATATTCTTGTATTATACACAATGCTCCGGTATTTGAAAAGGGCAAAGACGCATAAAAAGTGCCCGGCCAATGGCCGGACACTTTTTAGCGGCTTTGGATCGTACTATTTGAGCCAGCCGATGGAGACGCAGTTACTGGGTGCATACCAGGTCACGTTGCGGCCCAGGCCCTCAAAGAGGGCGCGCACGGCGACATACTCTACGCCGTCCACAGTCTTGACGGGCAGCTTAACCGACTTGCCATCCAGCGTAACCAGAACGCTGGAGCCTTCTGTGCGCTTTTCTGCACTGATACCGTTCACAATGTCGTTCAGAGGAACCCAGATTTTCCCGGGCTCCACAACTAGCTTGTTGTTGAAGGACTGAACCAGGCCATTCCACATCACTGTGGGAACAGAGGCATCCTTGCGGTAGACCTCCTCACCTCCGGAGACGGTAAGCAGCACTTGGGTGTCCTTGATGTACTCTGCGGGGCAGGTCATCAGATCACGGTCAATCACTGCAAAGTCCGCCAGCTTGCCGACCTCCAGGGAACCCTTGATATCCTCATTGAACTCTGCATAGGCAGACCAGTTGGTAAAGGAACGCAGGGCCTCCTCACGGGTCATGGCCTCTTCAATATGCCAGCCGCCCTTTGGCTCACCCAGGCGGTTGGTGCGGGTCACGGCTGCATAGATACCGTGGTAGGGGTTTACCAGCTCGACCGGAGCATCGGAGCCGTTGGGAATCACACTGCCCTTGTCCAAAATGGTACGCCAGGCATAGGCCCCCTTGATGCGCTCACTACCCACGCGATCCTCCGCCACCAGCATGTCAGAGGTAGCGTGTGTGGTCTGCATAGAGGGCAGAATTCCCAGGCTGATGGCGCGGTCAATGTCAGCGGGCGCCACAATCTGGAAGTGCTCAATGCGCAGACGGTGGTCATCCCGGGGATTGGCCTTGATGGCTGCCTCATAGGCGTTGATCATCTGGTTGTTGGCGCCGTCACCGATGCAGTGGGTCGCAATCTGATAACCGGCGTCATAGGCCACCTTAACGACTTCGTTCACCTGTTCCTGTGTATAGCGGTAATCGCCGATATGGCCCTCACGGTCGGAGTAGGGTTCCAGCATGGCGGCAGAACGGGCACCCAAAGACCCATCCGCAAACATTTTTACGCAGCGCAGACTGAGATGATTGTTGTATAAAGGCTCGTAATTCTCATTGTCAATGGGATGGCTCTTCAAATACTCGGCGGTCTCTCCTGCGGCAGATGTGTGGGAAATCATCCCGTAGACGCGCAGCTTCAACTCTCCGGACTCATACAGGGGTACAAAGACCTCGTTATATACCTCAATGCTGTTGCCTGCATCCATCGCAGAGGTCAGCCCATAAGAGAATAGCTGCTCTTGCGCCTTCAGCAGGCCTTCCTGCATCTGCTCCACCGTCAGCTCTGGAATCAGCTCCCGGATGGGATTCATGGCGGTATCGGTCATACAGCCCAGCAGCTCTCCATTTGCATTCTTCAGGTACTCGCCGCCCTGGGGATTTGGCGTATCGGGGGTAATCCCAGCCAACTCGATGGCCTTGCTGTTGGCCCAGCCCATATGCCCGCATGCCCGGGTCAGGAATACTGGGTTGTTTGGGGCAACCGCGTCCAACTCCTCCTTTGTAGGGTAGCTGGTGTCCTCCCATACTGTGTTCATCCAGCCGCGGCCCTGGATCCATTCCCCTGGCTTTGCCTGTTCGGCGGCCGCCTTGACTAGATCCAAAATCGCCTGCTTGGGCATCCAGAAGCAGTCCAGATTCATCAGACTGCTGCCCAAGCCAGCCACGTGCATATGTCCCTCCACCAAGCCTGGAATGACCGTCTCTCCACCCAAATCGACAACCTTGGTATCGGGACCGATGTAAGCCTCCACACCGGCCTCACCGCCTACATAGACCAGGCGGTCGCCTTTGATCGCCAGCGCGGTGGCCTTGGAAAATGCCTCATCCACAGTATAGATGTTTCCGTTGCGGTATACGCTGTCGGCAGCCTCTGTACCGGCTGCCATTGCAGGGAATGCTGAGAGAAGTGTAGCGAGGACTAAGCATGCGGCGAGAGCTTTACAAATGCGTCTGCGTGACATTATGGTTCCTCCCTCATCATATTCTTCTTTCTGAATTCCTGGATCAGCGTGCGGCCCCCTACCCTCCTTCCAGTCTTCATGATCACAGCGTATCACATTTTATACATCATATCAAGGAAAAACGCAAATTAAATTTGTTATTTTTCACATATTATACTCCGCGGTATAGAGATGTGAGCCTCAGTATTGCAGAAGAAATACTTATAAAAAGGCTGTGGAGAGGCAGTTGCCTCTCCACAGCCCAATATCCAAGACTCAGATGCGCTCCTTGACCTTAGCGCTCTTGCCCACGCGGTCGCGCAGGTAATAGAGCTTCGCGCGGCGGACCTTACCCTTGCGGACGGTCTCGATCTTCTCAATGGTGGGAGCGTGGATGGGGAACACCTTTTCCACACCGACGCCATAGGAGATGCGGCGCACGGTGATGGTCTCCTCGATGCCGCCGTGCTTCTTGGCGATGACGGTGCCTTCGAAGACCTGGATACGCTCGCGGTTTCCTTCCTTGATATGGACGTGAACGCGGACGGTGTCGCCCACTTCCGCCACAGGGGGCTCGGCTTTCAGGTACTTGTTGTTAAACGCCTGCATGAGATCCATTTTAAAACTTCCTCCTAGTTTATAGGTGTTCTTGCAGCCATGGATGCCGCCTACCTTTGGCGGCGGCCGCAGAGGACCACCCTTTATTGAGACTGCAATAGTTTACCACAAGTCTCAACGGATTGCAAACAGAATTTTCATCCCATCCGTGTCCCTCGGCATGGTTTGGCTGCAGGCGGCACCAGCAGCCAAAGCGCGGTAATGAGCAGAGTGAGGTTTCCCCTCCCCTGCCAGAGCAGCAGCAGCGCTCCGAGAACCAGCCCCACTGCCAGCGCGGAGGAGAGCACCCGCAGCAGCCGTTCTGCCCGTTCCTCCGAGGTCAGCAGCGCCAGGATACACCAGAGGATGCGCCCGCCGTCCAGTTGGACAGCGGGCAGCAGATTGAATGCGGCCAGCGCCAGATTGAGCCCAGCAAAGCAGTACGCCCCCTCCGTCCCAAGCCCGGCCGCCATCCGGGCGGCCAGCAGATTGACCGCCGGACCAGCCAGCGCAGCGGCTATCTGCTGCCAGTAGCCCAGCGGACAGCGGGCGGAGAGACGCATCTCCGCGCCGACACAGGTGATGCGCAGGGCGGTTACCCGCCCGCCCAGGGCCCGGATGACCAGCCAGTGGCCCAGCTCGTGCAGGGCACAGGCACAAAAGGCCATCAGCAGTACACCCTGTTCATCCAAATAGTAGAGCGCCGCCCCCAGCAGCAGCGCGCCTGCGCTGATTTCAACTCGTTTCCATCTCAGCATTCAGTTCGTCTCGATATAATAGAGCGGGTTGAGCAGCACTCCGTTCAGCTTCAGCTCAAAGTGCAGATGGGGCCCCGTGGAATTGCCGGTGGCACCCGAGAGGGCCACCCTCTCTCCCGCCGCCACGGTCTGCCCCTGCTGAACCAGCAGCTCGCTGCAATGGGCATAAAAGCTTTTCAGCCCTCCAGGGTGGCTGAGCTGGAGGTAGAGACCGTAAATCGGGCTGTCGCCGATATAGTCTACGGTTCCGTCGGCAAAGGCCAGAACATCCGTTCCGTCGTTCACTGCCAGATCCACGCCGTTGTGAAATTTCTCACCACCGTCTACCGGGTGTTCCCGCCAGCCAAAGTCGGATGAGACCCACCCCAGCGCCGGAGTTACCGTCTCCCCCACGCCCAAGGCTTTCAGATTGTAGCGGTCCATGGTGGCGTTGTCCGGGAGCGTGGGACCGTTGTACTCTACATGGACTACGGCCGGCTCCGGCGTGGCGGTGGGAACCGGAGTGGGTTCCGGTACGGTATTGGGCTCCGCTGGTTCTACAGCGACCGGCTCCGGCTTCCCAGCCTCCCCCAACCAGTGGCTCACCGCATCCTCACGTGCGGGGAAGCCGCTGAGAAATGCGGCCTGGGCGCGGAACAGGGGCGTGCTCACCTGTCCCTCTCCGTCCGGCACCGTGACAGCCTCTCCGCCAAAGACCTCCACCCAAAGGTCCCCCAGGGTGTCCAAAATCGGTTCCCCCTCGGAGATCGACCGGCCCAGGCTCGCAAACGCAGCTTTGAAATCCGTGTCGGCCTGAATAGCGCTCAAAACAGTCTCCCGTACCTCCGCGAGCTTTCCTGGAAATACTCCTTTTCCGATAAATACCACCAGAAACAGCGCCAGACATACTGCCAACTGCGCCATCCGGCGCTTCTCACGCGGACCCAGCGCCACGCTGCCCTTTTTTCTCCGGTGGGACAGCGCCGGCCTATGCCCGCCCGTCCGCTCCTGCCTCCGCTTTTCCCACTTTTGATAGGCCGTTTCCATAGCGGCATCTTCCCTTCTGTACGCATTTCACAGCATGTATATGCGGACGTGCCTTTTGCTATGCGGAGAAGATTTCCTCTCTTGACAACTGGCGGCAAGACAGCTATAATAGTATCCGTCGTGTGAACGGGGTGTGGCGAAGTTTGGTATCGCGCATGGTTCGGGTCCATGAGGCCCCGGGTTCGAATCCCGGCACTCCGACCAAGCGTAGAGAGGCGGACAGGATTTTATCCTGTCCGCCTCTCTTGTTTCATATCTGTCTTTCTGTAGCCCCCTTCATATGCTGATGAACCAGTCATATAATTATTGTTGAAAATAAAAATACAATAATATTGATTTTTTAACCGCATGTCGACAAAAAGTCAGCATTTGGGGCCCTGTTTTTGGAAGATAACACGCCCATTTACGCAAAAATGTGGTATATTGAATATAAAGTTATTTCTAATAATGAATTCCATTATGTCAGTTCGTTTTTCCGCCATGTCAGTACCCTATTTTCGACGATTTTCCCTAAAATAGTAGTCGTATACTATCTACGGGAGGTAAATCTATGAATTTCGACAAACAGCTTGACGTATTTTCCAGAAACCTGTCCGAAATCCGCCGGAACGGCCGCTACTCCTACCAGTCATTCTCTGAAAAGCTTCGGGTTGGGAAGTCCACGGTTCAGGCCATCGAAAGCGGAGACTACAATATTACGCTGAGTACGCTCATCACAATCGCTAATTCCCTGGAAATCCATCCGGCACTCCTGTTGATGGATCTGCCGATAGAGTTGGATCTAACAGGGACAAACCGCTATTATGCCAACTTACTTATGACCTACTCCGCCCTGCCGGAGGAACAGCGGTCCCAGTTCCGAAACATGATCCAACGCCTGGAATGCAGCCTCGATGGGGACCATTTAGAGCAGAACGACACCGGAGTGAACTGAAATGGAAATTGCAGCCCGCCTGCGCCAGCTTGGATTCCCAAGCAACTATGTGGGGTTTCCCTACCTTGCCTGCGCCATCTCATTGGTGCAGACCGAGCCGGAGTACCTATATCAGGTATTCAAATGTCTTTATCCCGCCGTTGCCACAGCGTTTCAAACCTCGGCAGCCTGTGTGGAGCGGGACATACGCACCCTGCTCTGCGCATACTGGCGCTCCGGCGGCCAGCCATTATTGCAGGCCATCTCTCCGCGTCCGCTTACCGCCCGTCCCACGGTCAGTGAGCTGATTGCCCTGCTGTCCGGGTATTTCCAGGATGTCGGAGACCTATAATTCGGGGCGCATCATGGCATACTGAAGCTGAGGTGATTTCCATGTTGACAGAAGCGGAATTGCTCCAGTATATCTACCAGACTACAGAAATGGGCCGGGACGGCATTCAGTCCGTCCTGCCCCACGCGGAGGACGAGACCTTTCACCAGGCGCTGGAGCAGCAGCTCACGGAGTATGAAAAGCTCTACGGCGCCACCGGAAAGATGCTGCGGGAACGTGGTCAGGAGCCCAAGGGGCTCAATCCCATGGTCAAGGCATCCTCCGAGATGATGAGCGCGATGAAAACCATGGCTGACCACTCTACCTCCAAGATCGCGGAGATGATGATTCAGGGCAACACCATGGGCATGACCAAGAGCCTCAAGCACCTGCACGACTACCATGGGAAGGACGAACGGGTACGGGATCTGGCCAACAAGCTGCTGAAAACCGAAGAGGCCAATATCCAGCAGATGAAGAAGTTTCTCTAGTCTCCTCAAGGGCGGCGCCGAATTGGCGCCGCCCTTTCTTGCGCTTGCTGTCACAAAAACCGGAACATATCCGTTATAATGGGTGAAAACCGGTTTTCTATCCAGCAGACAAGGAGGAGGATGCTATGGACGAGGCGGAGCTGAGCCGGGCGTTCCCCATCGGGGACGGCGCCTGTCTGGAGGCAGTCATCGCCCGCTATGGACAGGCCCTGCTGCGGTACTGCCATCATATCCTGTGTGACTACCATGAGGCCCAGGACGCGGTGCAGGACGCGCTGCTGCGGGCCTGGAGTCGCCGCGACCGCTTCCGGGCGGGCACCAATCTGGAGGCGTGGCTCTACAAGCTGGCCTATCACGCCTGTATCGACCTGCTCCGGCAGAGGCGGCGGCAACTCTTTGCCCCTCCCCCGCCGTCCGGGTACAACCCAGATTACATCGGGCCGGAGCTGCGGGCGGCCCTGTCCGTCCTCACGCTGGAGGAGCGGGGCCTGGTCTTCGGACGGGTGATGGAGGGCCGCTCCTATGAGGAGCTGTCCCAGATCTACGGCCCGTCCGCCGCCGCCCTGCGCAAGCGATACGAGCGGGCGCGGAAGAAGCTGGCCCTGGCACTGAGCGAATCGGAATTGGATGAACAGAAGGAGGTCGTTCCATGAAGCGGACACCAGAGGAGGAGCGCATTTTCCGCGCCCTCGCTCAGATCGAAACCCCAGAGGCCGACCTGTCCGCCGCACTCCGGCGGACGGAGGAGCCGCGCCGCATCCGGCCCGTCCGTCCCCTGGCGGCGGCGGCCGTGCTGTGCGCCCTGCTGACCATCGGCGCGGCGGCGGTGGGCTTTTCCGGGGCGTGGCGGTACTTTGTCCCCTCCCTGCCCCAGAACGCCGTGCAGACCGTGGGGGCCAGCCAGACCTCCGGGGACTACACCCTCACCGTGGAGGAGGCGGTGGTGGACGACAGCAATTTTATGCTCCTGCTGGCCCTGACCCGGGCGGACGGAGAGCCTATCGATCCAGAGGCATCGCTGACCACCAACAGCATGGATCTGGAAGTAACGGTGGACGGCCACTATTTTGGCCGCGCCACCGACTACCAGCTCTCCCCTGACGGAAAAACCATCTACATCTGCTACGAAAACACTGGCGCACTGACCGAGACATCCATTTTGGGCAAGCCTATCACCCTCACGGCCGATGGAGTGGCCGTAAGGCTTTTTGACGATGACGGAAATATTCGTATCCAGTGTGACAACCCTATTTCCCTATCTGCGCTTACGGAATGGGGGACTCCGGACTTCTCTGCCGTACCCCTGGTGGATCATGTAGAGGAGATTATCCAAACTGCAGCAAATGGCGGGGCAGCTCTTCCGTTGTTTACGGTGGAGGGAGTTCCCCTCCTGACACTTCGCGGTGCGGCCTTGACCTCGGAGGGACTGGCCCTGGTGACGCAGGATGCCTCCTACGTCTCCGGTGACCTGGCGTATACGAGAAGCAGCTGTGAAGCCATCATCGATACCCGCACCGGAGCACGCTATCTTTGCCGCTCCGGTCACGGAGCAGCATTAGAGGATGGCACCTGGGCCTTTCTGGAGGTATTCGATGACTGCCCCTTTACCCTGGAAGATCTTCCCTATCTTGAAGTGGAGGTGTCCTATACCGTCGACCGGATTCTCTCTGACCAGCCGTTTTCGCTCACTTTTACGGTGGAAAAGTCATCCGGGTGGAAACTCCCGTTAGATGATGTCCTGGAATTAGACGGGCTCACCCTGCATCCTGCGGAACTGCGGTTGTCAGCCCTGGATCTGCAAGTCTATTTCCAAGATGAAGCGGAGGCGGCCTTCTCCCTCTATCGGGACGGTACCGCTCCGGTGCTCCATCTGGCAAACGGCACAGATATCACCACCACCTGGCATGGAGGCAGACATCTGGACTCTGCTCTGCCTATGGTGTCATTCCAAACCATTGATGCCAACGGCGATCGGCTGTTCATCGACCCCGCACAGGTGGTTTCCATCACCTTTGGAAATCTGGAGATCCCCGTGGAGCACTGACCTGTTTCCCTCCCCAAAAACGGCGCGCCCGGTTTAGGGCGCGCCGTTTTCCATTGCCCGGCCCCGGCAAATCTGCTATGATTGTAAGAGATTTGTCAGAATTGTCTCACGCTCTTTGACAGAAAGGGCTGGTAAGATAGCGTCCATAGGAGGGATTTGTGTGAACGAGTGTATTCTGGTGGTGGATGACGATCCCGAAATCGTCCGTGCCATCGCCATCCTGCTGGAAAAAGAGGGCTATCAGGTGCTCAAGGCCTACAACGGCATGGAGGCGCTGGAGCAGGCGGTAAACCCCGCCCTGCGGCTGATCGTCATCGACGTGATGATGCCAAGGCTGGACGGGCTTTCGGCGGTGATGAAAATCCGGGAAAAGCGCAACCTGCCCATTATTGTGCTCAGCGCCAAGAGCGAGGACTCGGACAAGGTGCTCGGCCTGTCCATGGGGGCGGACGACTACATCGCCAAGCCCTTCCATCCCCAGGAGCTGGTGGCCCGGGTGCGCAGCCAGCTCCGGCGCTATACCCAACTGGGCGACGTGAACGCCCAGAGCCAGGGCGGAGAGATCGTCAACGGCCGACTGTGCTACCGCCCGGAGGAGCGGGTGCTGCTGGTGGACGGGGAGCCGGTGAAGCTGACGGCCACGGAGCTGAAAATCGTGGATCTGCTCATGCGCAACCTGGGGCGGGTCTTCCCCGCCGAGGAGATCTACCGACGGGTATGGAACGAGGAGGCCTATGCCACAGAGAACACCGTCATGGTACACATACGGCGCATCCGCGAAAAAATCGAGCTCAATCCAAAGGAACCGGAATATCTGAAGGTGGTGTGGGGCATTGGATACAAAATCGAGAAGCGTTAAGCCCGCCCTGGCCTTTCTGGCTTTCGTGCTGGGCGTCACGCTGCTGGTCTACAGTGCGGCGGCGGCTGTGATTGTGACCGTTGCCAGCGGGGGCTCTTTCTACATCCCCTGGCGCGACATATTCTGGACCGACTACCAGACTACGGACAGCTTTCACAGCTTTATAGAAGCCCGCCTCTATGAACTGGCCTCCGCCGCCGATACCCCGGAGGAGGAAAATCCCCTGGAGGGCTGGGACGACGGCCTGCTCTACCGCGTCCGGGCGGATGGAGTGCTGAAGTTCTCCAACACCGACGCCCTGTCTCCCGACCGGCTGCCCGACGGGTATAATTTTCTGATCACCTACGACGGGGAGAAGGTGACTGCCGTCAAGGACGGCCGCGACATCTCCGGTCAGTTCTCCCCCCTCCCCTTCGCGGATCCGGCCGGTGTGTCCGTCTCTCTGGCTGCGGCCGAGCACCCGCCCGCATCCGGCTCGTCGTCTCTCGCCTCCCTGGTCGGTTCTCTCCGGCAGAACCGTGCCTTCTTTTTCTGCTTCCTGTTTCTTCCGCCCCTGGCGGGTATCGCCCTCACCGCCCTGTCCATTGTGTGGCACCGTCACAAGGTGCGGGCCGACCGGGCCATCGCCTGGTTCACCGGGCGGGTGTGGCTGGAGGTCAAGCTCCTGCTGCTCGTCCCCTTCCTCTGGGTGTGCGCCCTGGCCGGAATGTGCTGTCTGGCCGCGCTGCTGGGACAGGTGCTCACCTACAGCATTGTGCGCTACCTCTCCGTCCCCCTGGCCCTGTGGTGGGCTTACCTTTATATCAACGACCTGCGGTACAATTTCGGACACCTCAAGGAGCAGAGCCTGTGCGCCGCCTGTGTGCGCCTGCTCCGGCGGCAGATCCTGCACCACCCCGCCGCCCAGCGGGCCGACCGGCGGATGATCTGGCAGTTTGCCGCCTGCATCCCCTTTTTCCTGTTCTGCGCCCTGTCGGTGCCGGCCTTTCTGCTGTTCCGCCTGTCCCCCCTGCTGGTTCTCCCGCTCTGCCTGGCCGGATGCGCGCTGATCGGTCTCCAGGTGTGGCTGGTCAGGGAAAGCCGCCGCTCTGCCGCTGAGCTGGACGCCCTGCTGGCCTGCATTGAGGCCGCCGGGGCGGGAAGGCTGGAGGGAGCCCCTCCCCTGCCGCCGGACTCAGATTTCCACGGTGCAGCGGAGCAGCTCTCCCACATGGAAGCGGGCCTGCGCACCGCCCTGGACGAGCGGATGCGCAGCGAGCGGATGAAGGTGGAGCTGATCACAAACGTCTCCCACGATCTCAAAACCCCCCTCACCTCCATCATCAGCTATACCGAGCTGCTCCAGCAGGAGGAGGGCCTGCCCGACCATGTGCAGGACTACATTCGTGTCCTCTCCGACAAGTCCAAGCGGCTCCAGGTCATGGTGCGGGACGTGTTCGAGGTGAGCAAGGCCGCTACGGGCAACCTGAGCGTAGATATAAAGCCGATTGATTTTGTAAAGCTGCTTCGCCAGACCCTTGCGGACATGGGTGAGGCCATCGAGGAGAGCGGCCTTGCCCTGCGGCCCCGTCTGCCGGAGTCCCCGGTCTGGATCGCCGCCGACGGCGACCGGCTGTACCGGGTGTTCCAGAACCTGATCGGCAACGCCCTCAAGTACTCCCTGGAGGGCTCCCGGATCTACCTGGAGCTGACCGTAGCAGACGGGCAGGCCGCGGCGGTGCTCCGCAACACATCGCGGGAGGAGCTGCCCAACGGGGTGGATCTCACCGAGCGGTTCGTCCGGGGGGACGAGAGCCGCACCGACGGGGGCAGCGGCCTGGGCCTGTCCATCGCCCGCACCTTCACCGAGGCCTGCGGCGGAACTTTCTCCGTCCAAACGCAGGCGGATCTCTTCACCGCCTCCGTCTCCTTCCCCCTGACCAGGGAACGGCCGCCCAAGGAGGAGAGCGCGGTATGAGACGGCTATGCGCGTGCTTTGCCGCCCTGGCGCCGGCCATTCATGACTTCCTGCGGATTACCGGCCATCAATAGGACTACAGTACCGTTTTAGAAGCCGAGGATGCAGCCTCCCCCTGTCCGAAATGAGTTTATCAACGCAGCATCCGGTATACCATATATAAAATCCGGCACCTCCCAAAATGGGAGGTGCCGGATTTTATTTGACGAATCTTTGTGTTTATACTACAATAAGAGTATTATCAGGCGATTTGAAAGCGAGGAAAATGGTATGCCAGACAGCAATTCAAGCCACAATCCCCTCGGCTCCCTCCCCATCAATACCCTGCTGCCCAAATTCGCAATCCCTTCCATTGTCGCCTATCTGGTCACCTCTCTTTATAATATAGTGGATCAGATCTTCATCGGCCAGGGCGTGGGATATTTGGGAAACGCCGCTACCAATGTGGCTTTCCCCTTCACCACTGTGTCCACCGCCATTGCCCTGATGATGGGCATCGGCACTGCTGCCAACTTCAACCTGAATTTAGGGGCCGGAAATGAGGAACGGGCTCGCCGGGTGGCCGGCACCGGACTGTCCTGTCTTGCGCTGTTCAGCCTCACCCTGGGCCTGATCGCCTTGTTTTTCCGAGGCCCACTCCTCAACCTGTTTGGCGCTACGCCGGAGGTATTGCCCTACGCCATGATCTACACAGGCATTACCGCCTTCGGCCTGCCTATGGTCACCTTTACCACCGGGGCCAGTTCCCTGGTCCGAGCCGATGGAAGTCCCACCTATTCCATGCTCTGTACCCTCTCCGGCGCGGTACTCAACACCATATTGGACCCGGTGTTTATCTTCGGTCTGGACATGGGCGTGGCCGGGGGCGCGCTGGCCACCGTATTGGGGCAGGCTCTCTCCCTGGTCATGGTACTGTACTATCTGTTCCGCACCCGCATCCGTACCATCCGCCTGACGGCGGCCTCCCTGCACCCTTCCGGGCCACTTCTGCGTGCCATCTGCTCCCTGGGTGTTTCCCCCTTTTTAAATCAGATGGCCATGTTTCTGGTGCAGATCACCCTCAACAATACCCTGACCTACTACGGTGCGCTCTCCCACTACGGTGAGGACATTCCCCTGGCGTGTGTTGGGGTCATCTCCAAGGTCAACATCCTGATGCTGGGCTTTACCTTGGGTATCTCTCAGGGCTGCCAGCCCATCTTCAGCTACAACTACGGCGCCCGGCAGTATAGCCGCGTACGTGAGGCCTACCGAAAGGCCATTGTCGCCGCGTCCATAATCTGTTGTATTGCCTTTGTGTGCTTTCAGCTCTTTCCCCGGCCGATCGTGGCACTGTTCGATCCCTCTGGCAGCGAGGAGTATTTTCAGTTTGCCGAGCGGTATTTCCGCATTTATATGTTTATGACACTGGCCAATGCCTTCCAGCCCATTACGGCCAATTTCTTTACCTCCATTGGCAAGGCCAAGCGGGGCGCACTGATCGCCCTCACCCGGCAGGTGATCTTTCTCATTCCCCTGATTTTGATCTTCCCCCTCTTCCTGGGGATTGATGGCGTCATGTACGCCGGTCCCATCGCCGACAGCGCGGCAGTAGTGGTGGCCCTAGCCCTGGTTACCCGGGAAATGAAGCGGATGCCCCACGTGGACGAACCCGTGGCGGCAGATACGCTGGTGTAGCTGGCTCCAGCGGCGGCGGGCAATGTGGGCGGCATCACCGCCGGCTCTTAGACCTCTAGGGGCAGCCAATCGGCCCATCCCGTACTCTTTTCTCGATACCGGCACCATAGGGAAGTGGCCCTGGGCGGCCGTTCCGGCTGCCGGTATCTGAGGCTGTCACCCCGGCTTTTCCGGCTGCTGCGTGGATCATATGCTGTTCCCCGAATAACCAAACAGGAGGCGCCCCACGGGGTGCCTCCTGTGTTTACTTTCACAGATACAGCTCGGGCGGCTTGTCCCCCTTGGTCAATGCCTCCTCCAAATGAGCCGCTGTAGCGGCAAAGGCGGGGCCTTCCACCCGTCGGCTGCCCGCCGGGCAAGCCCGGACACAGGCCAGGCAGCGGATGCACTTCTCACCGTCGGTCGCACGGGGCGCGGCAGGATGGATGGCCTCCACCGGACAGGCCCCGACAGCTTCTCCGCCGCCCGGCGTCCCAGCTCCGCGGCCGCCGCCAGATCCCCTGCGTTGGGTCGCCCCATGGCTACCTTGGCGGAAAATGTGTGAGGCGCTACAAAGGCCCCCGCCGCCAGAGGGCGGAACCCCCGGGCGGCACACAGGTCGCTCAGCTCCGCCAGCGCGTCGTCAATGAGCCGGTTGCCATACACAGCCAGCAGCACCGCCGGAGTCTCCTCCCCCTGTAGGCCGTCCAGCAGCCCCGGCACCTCCGGCACCCGGCCGTAATAAACCGGTACGCCCAGGACAACTACGTCATCTGCGCCGAACATATGAACTTTGCGCCGCTCCTCCGGCCGGGTCAGGTCCACTTCTCCGCCCATGTGTGGCATAGCTGCCGCCACAGCTCGGACATAGGTGCGCGTCCCGCCCGTGGGACTGAAATAGAGGGCTGTTGTACATCTATGCATGTGTTCCGCTTCCTTTCCACTTGTTTGATACACAGGAACGTGACGTGGGGGAAAAAACCCCACGGCACGTCTGCCTGTTTGCCGTTCGGCTATTGTACTGCCTTCTCAGCAGCAGCTGTTCCCGCAGCCGTTGTTGCAGCCACAGCCACCACAGCCGCAACCGCCCCAGCTCCCGCCGCCGCAGCAGCAACAGAGCAGGATAATGATCAGAATGATCCACAGGCAGCCGCCGCCGCCAAAGCCACAGCCATTATTGCACCCCATATGAAGTACCTCCTGGTTTGATGATGGAAACCAGAGGCGGAGCGGTGGGAGTACCGCCGCTCCGGCCCGGTCTCACTCCATACTATGCCGGGGACGCAGAGGGGTGCTTGGTACAAATTCTTTTTATTCCAGCTCAAAGGCGCCGGTATAGAGCTGATAATAGAGTCCGTGCTGCCGGATGAGATCCTCGTGGTCGCCCCGCTCTACAATGCGGCCGTGATCCAGCACCATAATGGCATCAGAGTTGCGCACAGTGGATAGCCGGTGGGCAATGACAAAGACGGTGCGGCCGGTCATCAGGGAGTCCATACCCCTCTGGACGATGGCCTCAGTGCGTGTGTCAATGGAGGAGGTAGCCTCATCCAGGATCATTACCGGGGGATCGGCCACAGCGGCCCGGGCAATGGCGATGAGCTGCCGCTGGCCCTGGGACAGGTTGGCGCCGTTGCCGGTGAGCATGGTGTCGTACCCCTGGGGCAGGCGGCGGATAAAGTCGTCTGCGTTGGCCAGCACGGCGGCGGCCTCCACCTCCTCGTCGGTGGCGCTCAGATTGCCGTAGCGGATGTTTTCCCGCACGGTGCCGGTAAAGAGGTTGGTATCCTGAAGCACAATGCCCAGGGAGCGGCGCAGATCCGGCTTATGAATATCGTTGATAGAGATGCCATCATAGTGGATCTTGCCGTCCGCGATGTCGTAGAAGCGGTTGATCAGGTTGGTAATGGTGGTCTTACCCGCGCCGGTGGCGCCCACGAAAGCCAGCTTCTGGCCGGGCTTGGCGAAAAGGCTGATGTCGTGGAGGATGGTTTTGCCCTCCTCATAGGCGAAGTCCACATCATCAAAGCGCACGTCGCCCGCCAGCTTGGTATAGGCGAAGCTCCCGTCCTCCTGGGGAACCTTCCAGGCCCACAGATTGGTGCGCTCACTGGTTTCCTGGAGGGCGCCGTCCTTGTTATAGGACACGTTGACCAGGGTGACCGTGCCGTGATCCTCCTCGGAGGGCTCATCCATCAGGTCAAAAATCCGTTGAGCACCGGCCAGAGCCATGACCACAGAGTTGAGCTGCTGAGAGATCTGGCTGATTGGGTTGGTCAAACTCTTGGAGAGCTGGAGGAAGGATGCGATGACACCCAGGGTAATACCGCCCCCCAGGCCATTGAGGGCCAGCGCTCCGCCCACCATGGCAATGACCACATATTGGATGTTGCCAATGTTGATGAGGATGGGCATGAGGATATTGGCGTACTTGTTGGCCTTATAAGCGCTTTCAAACAAGGCGTCATTCACACGGTCAAAGCCCTCCTGGGCCTCCTCCTCGTGGCAGAAAACCTTGACCACCTTCTGGCCGTTGATCATTTCTTCGATATAGCCGTTCAGATCGCCTAGCTTCACCTGCTGGCGGACGAAGTAGCGGCCGCTGCGTCCGGCCAGGAACCGGGTCACCAGCAGCATGCACACGATGCACACGATTACCACGCCAGTGAGAGTGAGGTTGAGTACAACCATGCTGACAAAGGTGACCACGATCATCATCAGGGAATTGATTACCTGGGGAATGCTCTGGGAGAGCATTTGCCGCAGGGTATCCACGTCGTTGGTGTAGACGCTCATCACATCGCCGTGGGCGTGGGTGTCAAAATACCGGATGGGCAGGGTCTGCATGTGTCCGAACAGATCGTCGCGGATCTTCTTCTGCACGCCCTGGGAGATGGTGACCATCAGGCGGTTGTAGGCCAGGGCGCACAGGGCGCCCACCACATAGAGGCAGGCCATCAGGAGCAGAGCGTGGAGCAGGCCGGTGAACACCGGGTGTTCCATGGCCAGCAGAGGCGTGATATAGTTGTCGATCAGGGCGCCCAGGAAAATGGAGCCGGCCACAGAGGCCACCGCGCTGACCAGGATGCATACCAGCACCAGAAAAAAGCGGATCAGGTAGCCCCGGCCCACATAACTGAGCAGGCGCCGGACCGTGTGGGACTTTTTCTTCGGCATCTTATTCATCCTCGCTCCCTCCCTTCGTCTGGGATTCATAAATTTCCCGGTAGATCTCACAGCTCTGGAGCAGCTCGCCGTGGGTGCCCATGGCGGAAATCCTTCCGCCATCCATCACCAGGATTTTGTCCGCGTCCTCGATGGAAGAGATACGCTGGGCAATGATAAACTTGGTGGTGTCGGGGATCTCCTCCCGGAACGCCTTGCGGATCAGTGCGTCGGTTTTGGTGTCCACGGCGGAGGTGGAATCATCCAAAATCAGAATCTTCGGCTTCTTCAGCAGGGCCCGGGCGATACACAGGCGCTGCTTTTGGCCGCCGGACACATTGGAGCCGCCCTGCTCAATATAGGTATCGTACTTGTCGGGGAATTCCTGGATAAAGGGGTCAGCCTGGGCCAGCTTGCATACCCGGACCATCTCCTCATCGGTGGCGTCCTTCTTACCCCAGCGCAGGTTCTCCTTAATGGTGCCGGAGAACAGCACGTTCTTCTGGAGCACCATGGCCACCTGCTCCCGCAGGGCGTCCATGTCGTAGTCCCGCACATCCACACCGCCCACCAGGATGCGGCCCTCGGTAGCGTCGTACAGCCGGGGAATAAGCTGCACCAGAGTGGTCTTGGAGGTGCCGGTGCCGCCGAGAATGCCCACCGTCTCACCGGACTTGATGTTCAGGTTGACGTTTTTCAGGCACTCCTTACTGGGGTCCTTGGCGTAGCTGAAGCTGACGTTCTCAAAGACTACAGAGCCGTCCTTGACCTCCTCCACCGGATTCTCCCCGTTGCGCAGGTCGCTCTCCTCGTTGAGCAGCTCGGTAATACGCTCGGCGGAGGCGCGGGCCAGGATGATCATGACCAGCACCATGGAGAGCATCATCAGGCTCATGAGGATCATCATGATATAGCTGAACATACTGGTGAGCTGCCCCACATCCATGCTGCCGCCCACTACCAGATGGGCGCTCAGCCAGGACACGGTCAGAATACACGCATAGACGCACAACTGCATGAGCGGCATGTTGAAGGCGATGAGCTTTTCCGCCTTGGAAAAGTCCATATAGATCTCCTGGGAGACCTTCCCGAATTTTTCCTTCTCGTGCTCCTCACGCACAAAGGACTTCACCACCCGGATGCCAAGCAGGTTTTCCTGTACCACATTGTTCAAGTGATCATACCGCTTGAACACCCGCTCAAAGATGGGGTGGGCTCCGGTCATAATAAAGAACAGGCCCAGGCCCAGGATGGGGATCACCACCAGGAAGACCAGCGCCAGTCTGGGGTTGATGGTAAAGGTGAGCACCCATGCACAGATAAGCATGATGGGACAGCGCACAGCGATGCGGATGATCATCATAAAGGCCATCTGTACGTTGGTCACATCGGTGGTCAGACGGGTAATGATACCGCCGGTGGAGAATTTGTCGATGTTGGAAAAGGAAAATTTCTGAACATTCTGATACATCTCCCGGCGCAGATTGCGGGAGAAGCCGGTGGCCGCCCGGGCGGCATAACGGCCGGACAGGGCGCCCAGCAGCAGAGCCGCCAGGGCCATGAGGACCACAATGCCGCCGTAGTAGAAAATACGTTCCATATTTCCCGCCTCAACGCCCTGGGTCAGCAGACGGCCTGTCATCATGGGAATCAGGACATCAAAGGCCACCTCGCCGATGACAAAGATCGGCGTCAAAATCGTGTCCTTTTTGAACTCCTGAATACAGCTCACAAGTCCGCGTTTTTTCTTCATGCACATTCCTCCTTGGGGATTGATTCGCTTGCTAACTGTTAGCATCCTCACAGTCTTTGCCGCAGGTGCACCCGGCCGGAAGTACAGACGGCTCCATTAGGTTCTGCTTCATTTTTGCGATGGTCATCATGAACTGCTGCAACTCCTCAGCGCCGATTCCCTTGGTCAGCGCCGCCTCTACCTGTGTGATGCGCGAGGCAATCTGCTGGTTCAGGGCCTCCGCTTTCGGCGTTGCCATCACCTGCTTGAGCCTGGCGTCACGGGATACGGAGCACCGCATCACAAATCCCTCCTCCTCCAGGCGCTTCAGCAGCCTAGACGCGGTAGAGCGGCGGATATAAAACGCCTCCTCCAGATCCTTCTGAAAGATTTCCTGATCCCGATTATGGCACAGAAATCCCAGAAGCATCCCCTGCATCTCGGTAAAAGCATCGCACTCCGGCTGGCCGGAGAGCTCCCAGACCTTGCGCCGGATCAGATTGGACAGCGCCTTGACCTCGTAACCCGCATGGCGTTCTTGCCTCATTCAGACACCCCCCTTCCATGCAAGCTATTTTACAGAGTTTATTTTAGTTATCTTGCTAACAGTTGTCAATGGGCAACATTTACAAAAAGACCCTCCGGTAAACCGGAGGGTCTTTCCATTCAGCTCAGCCTGTCCACGGTGACGCCGTTCATCACCGCCTGAAATACGGCTTTGTCCATGCCGCTGCTGGCAGCCGTCCTGTCCAGCAGGATGCCGCTGCCGTCCTTCAGAGGGGCCGACAGTGCGAAATAGGACAGATAGGCCACCTGGGCCCGCAGGAAGGGGCTGCCTGTCAGCTTGGCCTGCTCCGCAGCGTTGAGCACACCAAACTCCACGCTCTTGCCCACGGCATTGGCCCAGGAGAAGTCAGGCGACGCCCCGCTGTCCGAGTAGCCCAGCGCCCGCAGAAGAAAGGTCATGTACTCCCCTGCCGAGAGCTGTGCATCCGGTCCAAAGTAGCGCTGTCCACCGGCACTGACGTTGTTGCCCTTGGTATAGCCCTTCTCATAGGCATAGGCCACATAGCGGTCGCACCAGGCAGGGGTGTCCGCAAAGGGGTTGGCCGCTGTGCTGCTCAGCGCAGCCCCCTCCTCCCCGATCAAACGCAGGAACATGACCAGTCCCACGATACGGGTGGGAGCCTGCTCCAGATCATACCCGGAGCCGTAGGCCGTTCCAGTGCCCTGGAACAGCCCCATCTGCTTTAATGCGTCGGCCAGAGCATTATAGTCCAGCCCCGCTCCGGAGGACACGGTATAGAAGCCCTCTACGCCCAAAACCGCAGTATCAGAGGTGATTGTCACTGCCGCTGTGGTATTTTCGGCCGCTAAGACGCGGTGACGTGCGGTCAGCGCGGTGCCGGAGGCCACGGTCTGCCCCACCGTAATATCCACCACACTGCCGCCGGAATAGGACACGGTTCCGCTTCCAGCCAGGAGCAGCAACCCGGAACCGGCAGGCAGGCTGACCACGTCTCCCCTTTTAAAGCGGAAATCCGTGATTGAGGCGGCATAGCTCTGTTCTCCACCTGCCCGGGCCAGATAACCGCTGTGCCTGGCATTCAGATCCGCCAGCACAGAGTCGTAGACGGTCTTTGTCTGCTCCGCGATGCGTGTCTCCGCCTGCCGCAGTACGTCCGGAATATAAGTGTCGTTCAGGTAGCCCTGCGTTACAAGGCTCTCCCCTGTTCCCGTATCGGCGGCATATACTGCCGCACAGCCTATCAGGATGACCAGGGCAAGCAGGCCAACGGCAAGTCTCTTCATGGTACCTCCGAAATCATATAGCTCAGCGCCAACAGGCTGTCGGCAAAGTGGACGTTCTCAATCACTATGTCCGGCGCGTCCACCGTCAGCTCAATATTGGTGAAATTCCAGATTCCTTTCACGCCGGAGGCCACCAGCCGACCGGCGATCCGGTTGGCCACGCTCCGGGGAACCGTCAGCACCCCGATGCTGGCCGGATGCTGGCCCAGATACTCCTCCAACTGGTCCACGTGGTGGACCGGCACCCCGGAGAGTCTCTGCCCAACCACATCCGGCGCCACATCAAAGGCGGCCGAAAGCGCCACACCGGAGCGCTCGAAGTGAAAGTTTTCCATCAGGGCCCGGCCCAAGTTGCCCGCCCCCAGAATGACCGCGTTGTGGCCGCGGTTCATACCCAGAATGTCGGAAATCTCCCCCCGCAGATTTTCAATATTATAGCCGTAGCCCTGCTGGCCGAACCCGCCGAAGCAGGAGAGATCCTGCCGGATCTGTGAGGCGGTCAGCCCCATGGATTTGCCCAGCGCGTTGGATGAAATGCGCTCCACACCGGCCAAATAGAGGTCGTTCAGGTGGCGGTAGTACCGTGGGAGGCGACGTATCACCGCACTGGACACTTTATCTTTTTTCATAGCTCCATCACTCTTCTTCTTGTTCCAAAGCGGTACCGCACGTAACTCGCCCGTTCCGCTGCAAGATTCCTATTCAGTTTACTCGAAAGAGGGGCCGATGTCAACGTTCTTTTCCCTGGAACCGCCTTCCGGTCCGGTGCATAGAGTGAGGAAAAGGAGGAATGCCAATTGGCCTCGATTGGAACCATTGTCACCCGCGTATATACCTCCCGGGCCCAGCTCCCGGTACCGGGCGCTACTGTAGCGGTGACGCAGAGGGCGGGCGGCGGGCGGCATACGCTGCTGGCCTTACGGGTGACGGACGAAAACGGACGCACCGCGCCGATCCGCGTCGCCACACCCGAGCCGTCTGCCAGTGAATCCCCAGGGACAGAGTCCCCCTTCGCCGTCTGTGACATCTGGGTGGAGGTACCGGGCTATGAGATGCTTCTGGTGGAGAATGTCCAGGTCTTTCCTAATACGGAAACACTACAGGAGCTGGAGCTGATTCCCCTGCCGGAGCAGACCTCGTCGTCTACCCGGGGGGAGATCGTGGATATTCCACCCCAGGATCTGTAAGGAGGTACCCCCATGCCGACCACACCTGTAACGCCCTATGTCCCACAGTACATCACCGTGCATCTGGGCGCCCCCAGCGCCGCTGCGGAAAATGTGACGGTTTCCTTCCCGGAATACGTTAAGAATGTGGCCTCCAGCGAGATCTATCCCACCTGGGAGCCGGCGGCTATCCGTGCAAACATCCTGGCGATTATTTCGTTTGCCCTCAACCGGGTATATACCGAATATTACCCCAGCCGCGGCTACCCCTTCAACATCACCGCCAGCACGGCCTACGACCAGAAATTCATCAAAGGGCGCAACATTTTTGAGAACATCAGCCAGATGGTGGATGAGATCTTCAATTCCTACATACGGCGCACCGGCTTTGTGGAGCCCCTGGCAGCCAAATTTTGCAACGGCACCACCACCACCTGCGACGGTCTCTCCCAGTGGGGCAGCCAGGCCATGGCAGAGCAGGGCGCCGACTCCGTCACCATCCTGCGAAACTATTATGGCGACAATATCGAGATCGTGAACAATGCTCCTGTCATGGGTATCCGCAGCTCCTACCCCGGAACTCCGGTGCGGCTGGGCGACCGGGGGGAGCCGGTGGTGCGCATCCAGACCATGCTCAACCGCATCTCCCGCGATTACCCCGCTATTCCGAAGGTTCAGCCGGTGGACGGGATCTTCGGAGCGTCCACCGAGCAGTCGGTCATCAAATTCCAGCAGATTTTCAGCCTGACGCCGGACGGAGTCGTTGGAAACGCCACCTGGTATAAGCTGGTCTTTCTGTACGTGGGCGTTCTGGAATTGGCGGAGCTGGTCAGCGAGGGTCAGACCTTCTACACCACCTTGGTGCCCGTCAACCGCCCCGATACCATTTCCCTCGGCGACACCGGAGAAAATGTCAAGGTAATACAGTACCTTCTCTCTGTGGTGGCGGAGTTTTATAATAACATCCCCCCGGTGGCTGTGGACGGGATTTTCGGGCAATCCACCCAAAACGCAGTCCTGGCTCTTCAACAGATGGCTGGTCTGTACCAAGACGGCGTTGTAGGCGAGGACACCTGGGCCGCACTCTACCGATTTTATGTCGGCATAGTGGATACCATGAGCCAATATACCAATGTCATCCCAGAGCAGTTCCGGCCGGAGCTTCCCGAGAGCGAAGCCACCAGCCTGACCCAGTACCCCGGCCAACCCATGACACTGGGCAGCACCGACGAGAGAGGAGAAGACGCCACATGATTCGCTCCCAACTCCACCTGATTGGACAGCCCGTACGCAGCCTCCAAACCATGCTGCGCACCATTTCTTTCGCTTACCCCTTCCTCCCCCGTCTCACGCCGGACGGAATTTTCGGCGAACGCACCCTAGAGGCCGTCATGCTCTTTCAGAGGGAATTTTTCCCTCCGGTCACCGGACAGGTAAACCAGGCCACCTGGGACGCTATCGTTTCCTTGTATCACCAGGTGGTTTCCCGCCTCACTCCGCTGCCCACCCGCAGCTTTCCAAGTCCAGAGTTTTCCGTCGCACCGGGTGAGGCCAGCGTTCATCTTAACCTGGTGCAGTCCATGTTCTGCGGGCTGTCTCGGGTCCTGAACGGCGTGGAAACCTGTGATGTCTCCGGGGTAAACAATGCCGCCACCGAGCACAACATCAAGTGGATTCAACATCTGAATCACCGTCCGGAAACCGGGACGCTGGATCAGGAGAGCTGGAATACCCTCAGCCGCCTCTATACTATGTTTGTCACCAGCGCCCAGTCGCCCTGGACTACGCGGCCTGAGCTTTTTATGCCCTGACGCGGCATATATGTGTAAGGTGGGTGCCCTGTCCATAGCAGGGCACCCACCTTGTCTAAAGTTTCAACTACAGGTTACAGTACCAGACTGGGAGCTGCATAGGTGCGGCCCGCCAGCTCACTGTTGAGCATGTAGAGGCCTTTGGCATCGTCGCCGTAGAGCTCCATCTTTTTGATCATATCCTCGGCGGTCTTCTCCTCCTCGCCCTGCTCTTTGACAAACCAATCCAGGAACTGCATGGTGCGGAAGTCCTTGACCTCATAGGCTGCATCGTAGATCGTGTGAATCAGATTGGTGACATACTGCTCATGGGCCAGGCCGGCCTTGAGCACCTCCAGCCTGCCGTTGGGGGCGGCGGTGGGCCTGGCAATGCCCTCCAGCACCGGGCGGTGGCTGTTGTTCTGGAGATACTGGAACATAAGCATGGCGTGATCCCGTTCCTCCTGCGCCTGCACCTTGTACCAGTTGGCGAAGCCGTCCAGTCCCTCGTCCTCGAAGTAGGCGGAGAACTCCAGATACAGGTAAGCGGAGTAGAACTCCTTATTGATCTGCTCGTTCAGCAGAGAGGCAACTTTTTCGTTCAGCATAATAAATACACTCCTTTCTCATCTGGATGGCATAAGAATACCACGGATTTTATTCTGTTACAACTGTAAATTCCACTCAGAAATTCCTCTGCGCCCTAACAATGGCCGTAGGCAACAGAGGACAGGATACCGGTTAAAACAGTCCGTCGAACAGGGTAATCTGACTCGTATCCGGCATGGCCCAGGGGCGGCCGCGCCGTCCCTGGGGTCCCGTTTCCCTCCATCTGGCGGGACGAAATCAATTCGCCCCGCCATCGAGGTTTTGCCTGCGGCAAAACGCTCGGACGCTACAGGCAGCGGACGGCATGCCGGTTAAAACAGTCCGTCGAACAGGGTAATCTGACTCGTATCCGGCATGCCGTCCAGAGCACCAGCGGCCTTGAGCTGCTCGATGTGGGTCTTGGAGACCTTGGGACAGGCTGCGGAAAACTCCTCGATGGATATAAACCGCTTTCCCTCCCGCTGCTCCATGATAGACCAGGCCGCCGTCTCGCCCAGACCAGGCACAGAGGTGAAGGGGGGCAGCAGGCTTCCCTTCTCATTGTCTGGCAGGAAGTTGACCGCGTGAGAGCGGTAGAGATCCATGTGCTCAAAGGTGAACCCCCGCAGATAGAACTCATAGACCACCTCAAGGGTGACCAAAATATCCTCCTCCACGGGAGAGGGCTTCTCCTTGCTCTCAATCTCCCGCATTTTAGCCTTACACACATCCATCCCCTGGCACATGAAGGTGGCGTCGAAGGCCTTGGCCCGGATGGAGAAGAAGGCGGCGTAGAAGGCCAGGGGGCGGTGGACCTTGAACCAGGCGATGCGGAAGGCCATCATGACATAGGCCACCGCGTGGGCCTTGGGGAACAGGTACTTGATCTTCTTGCAGGAGCCGATGTACCAGTCGGGTACGCCGGCGGCCCTCATCTCCTCCTCCGCCCCATCCGGCAGGCCCCGGCCCTTACGCACCGACTCCATGATCTTGAAGGCCCGCTTCTCCGGCATGCCGCAGGAGATGAGGAAGAGCATGATGTCGTCGCGGCAGCCGATGGCCTGGCCGACCGGGACGCCCTGATCCACAATCAGATCCCGGGCGTTGCCCAGCCACACGTCGGTTCCGTGGGAGAAGCCGGACAGGCGCAGGAGGATGTCAAACTCGTGGGGCTGGGTGTCCACCAGCATGCCGCGGGTGAACTTGGTGTTGAACTCCGGGATGGCCACGGCGCCGGTTGGGCCCAGGATGGGGTCGTCCACGAAGCCCAGCACCTCAGAGGAGGTGAAGATGCTCATGGTGTCCCGGTCGTCCAGAGGGATCTTTTGCGGATCCACCCCGGTGAGATCCTGGAGCATGCGGATCATGGTGGGATCATCGTGGCCCAGCATGTCCAGCTTGAGCAGGTTGGACTCCATGGAGTGATATTCGAAGTGAGTGGTAATGATGTCGCTGTTGGGATCGTCGGCGGGGTGCTGCACCGGACAGAAGTCGTAGATCTCCCGGTTCTGGGGGATGACCACCATGCCGCCGGGGTGCTGGCCGGTGGTGCGCTTGACGCCGGTGCAGCCCTGGGCCAGCCGGTTCTCCTCCGCCCGGTTTACCGTCCTTCCCCGCTCATCCATGTACTTCTTGACATAGCCGAAGGCGGTCTTTTCCGCCACGGTGCCGATGGTGCCCGCCCGGAACACGTGGGTCTGCCCGAACAGCTCAAAGGTGTACCGGTGGGCGTTGGCCTGATATTCGCCGGAGAAGTTCAGATCGATGTCGGGCACCTTGTCGCCGCCGAAGCCCAGGAAGGTCTCGAAGGGGATGTTGAAGCCGTCCTTGGCGTAGGGCGTTCCGCAGACGGGGCACACCGCGTCGGGCATGTCCGCGCCGCAGCCGATCCCCTTCTCTTTGGCGGTGTCGAAGTCCGAGTGCTTGCACTTGGGACAGCGGTAGTGGGGCGGCAGGGAGTTCACCTCCGTGATACCCGACATGAAGGCTACCAGGGACGAGCCCACGGAGCCACGGGAGCCCACTAGGTAGCCGTGGGCCAGGGAGTCCTGCACCAGCTTCTGGGCCGACATATAAATGACGTCGTACTTGCACTTGATGATGTCGCCCAGCTCGGCATTGATGCGGTCCACCACGATTTTGGGCGGTTCCTCACCGTAAAGGGCTTTTGCTTTCCCCCAGACCAGACTGGTCAGCTCCTCCGCTGAGTTCTCGATCTTGGGGGCGAACAGCCCCTGGGGCAGAGGCACTACGTCCTCACACCAGTCGGCTACCAGATTGGTGTTGCGCACCACCACCTCATAGGCCTTCTCCTTCCCCAAATAGGCAAACTCCTCCAGCATCTCGGTGGTGGTCTTGAAGTAGATGGGCAGAGACGAGTCGGCATCTTCAAAGCCCTTGGAGGCCAGCAGGACGTGGCGGTAGATCTCGTCCTCCGGGTCCAGGAAATGGACGTCGCCGGTGGCGCACACAGGCTTGTCCAGCGCCTCGCCCAGGGATACGATGGTGCGGTTGAAGTCCTTCAGCTCCTCCTGGCTCTGCACCATACCCTTGCGCAGCATGAAGGCATTGTTGCACAGAGGCTGAATCTCCAGGAAATCGTACCAGGAGGCAATGCGCTTAAGCTCCGCAAAGTCTTTCCGCTTTACAACTGCTTGAAACAGCTCTCCAGCCTCGCAGGCCGAGCCGATAATGAGTCCCTCCCGGTGCTGGTTGATCAGGCTCTTGGGCATGATGGGGTAGCGTTTGAAGTGGTCCAGGTGAGAGGCCGAGATGAGCTTGTAGAGATTGCGTAGGCCCAGTTGGTTCTTGGCCAGCACGATTAGGTGCTTGGGCTGGCGGCGGGCCTTGCCCCCGGTACGCAGCCTGGCCATAGCCGGATTGATCTGCTGGAGGGTATGTACACCCCTGTCCCGCAGCATCTCAAAGAAAGGTACCAGCATATAGCCCACCGTGGCCGCGTCGTCATAGGCCCGGTGGTGGTTGAAGGCAGGCAGATTCAGGTGCTCCGCCACGATGTCCAACTTGTGCTTGCCCAGCTCCGGCAGCAGGTTCTGGGCCAGAATCAGCGTGTCGATGGAGGTGCTGTCGAAGGGGCGGCCCATGCGGCGGCACCCCTCGGCGATGAAGCCCATGTCGAACTCCGCATTGTGGGCGGCCAGCGGGCGCTCCCCCACAAAGTCCAGAAAGGCATTTATGGCCTCCGCCTGGGAGGGGGCTCCCCTCAGCATCTCGTCGGTAATGCCGGTAAGCTCGGTGATCTCGCGGGTCAGAGGCCGTTCAGGATCAGCAAACGTGGAGAACTGCTCCACCACCTCCCCGTTCCGCAGTACCACCGCTCCGATCTCGGTGATTACATCCCGCCGCTTGTCCAGACCGGTAGTCTCAATGTCGAAACAGACGATATCACCTGTAAAGTCTTGTTCCTTGTCCCCGTGTACCACCACCCGGTCGTCTACGTCGTTAATGAAGTACGCCTCCACGCCGTAAAGCACCTTGATCTTCTTGGCCGAGTGCCAGGCATCGGGGAATGCCTGGGCCACGCCGTGGTCGGTGATGGCGATGGCCCGATGGCCCCACGCTTCCGCCCGCTTGACCACGTTCTTGTCCGGCCCCGCCTTGGGGCTCACTTGGGTGAGGGCATCCATGGAGGACATGGTGGTGTGCAAGTGGAGCTCCACCCGCTTCTCCGGCGCGTCGTCGGTCTTCATGGGCTTGGCGCTCTCCATGATGGCGTAGGGCTCCAGCACCATGTCGCCAGTGAAGCGGTCGATGTTCAGCTTGCCCTGGATCACCAGATGCTGGCCCTTCTTCACCCCGTCCACAATGCCCTTCCCCTCGTCACCGGGGAAAAACTTGGACACCCGCACCGAGCCGGTATAGTCCGTCACATCGAAGCACACCACCCATGCGCCCCGCTTTTTCAGCTCCCGGTGATCCACGGCAAACACGTCTCCCTTGACGATGACGGTTCCCATGTCCAGCTCCAGGGTGCTCATGGGGATGCTCTCCCGCTTGATTTCGTGCTTGCCGTAGAGTAGCTTTCCTCTCGGGCCGCCGGAGGCCGCCTTTTTCTCCCGCGGGCTGGCAGTTTTGAGACCAGCCAGAGCTCTCCGGCGGATCTCCTCCGTGCGGCGGAAGGCCGCCATGGCATCCTCCTCCACCGGGGCGGCCGGGGGCGGAGGAGGAGGGGCGCTGGCCGCAGGAGCCGGTTCAGCCGCCACAGGAGCCGATGTGGGAGCAGTCGCGGCCGCCGCTCCCATCTCCAGCTCCACCCGCTCCACCCGGTAGGCCAAGGCCAGGCTCTTCTCGATCTGGTGCCGCAGGCCCTCCTCGGGCATTCGAGGGCACTCCACCTTGGCGCGGATAGAGCGGGCCGCCTTATCGATCACCGCCCCCGTGACCAGATAGCCGCCTGCCAGGGCCGCCAGCTCTTCACCGGGCCGCCAGGCGGAAAACAAATTCAAAAAGGGAATCTTCTGTGCCTGTGACATGGTTGAAACGCTCCTGCCTCCTCCGTCAAAGTTCCTCAATTAGTGCGAAAAGCTCGTCCACCAGGGCCTCCTGGGGAACCTTTTTCACGATCTCTCCCTTGCGGAAGAGCAGGCCCTCCCCGTTGCCGCCGGCGATGCCCACGTCGGCGGCGGAGGCCTCTCCGGGGCCGTTGACCACACAGCCCATGACCGCCACGGTGATGGGCTTGTCCACGGCCTTAAGCCGCTCCTCCACCTGGGTGGCCAGGCCGATGAGGTCGATACGGGTGCGCCCGCAGGTAGGGCAGGACACCAGCTCCGGTCCCTCCTTCCGCACCCCGGCGGCCTTGAGGATGTCCCGGGCGGCGTATACCTCCTCCACCGGATCGGCGGAGAGAGAGACCCGCATGGTGTCCCCGATACCCATGGCCAGCAAGCCGCCGATGCCCACCGCGGATTTGAGGGTGCCCATGCGCAGGGTGCCGGTCTCCGTCACCCCAAGATGTAAAGGATAATCACTTTCCCGATTCATCAGGCGGTAGGCCGCCATGGTGGTGCGCACGCTGGAGGACTTGAGGGACACGCATATGTCGGTAAAGTCAAATTTCTCCAGCAGGCGGATATGTCCAAAGGCCGACTCCACCAGGGCCTCCGGCGTCACCCCGCCGTATTTGGCCAGGATGGGCTTCTCCAGGGAGCCGCCGTTGACTCCGATACGGATGGGAATCCCCTTTTGGCGGCAGGCGTCGGCCACCGCCTTCACCCGGTCCTCCCCGCCGATGTTGCCCGGATTGATGCGCACTTTGTCGCACCCGGCGGCCACGCACTCCAGGGCCAGCCGGTAATCGAAATGGATGTCCGCCACCAGAGGGATGGGGCTCCGCTCCCGAATGGCCCCCACCGCCCGGGCGGCGGCCAGATCGGGCACCGCCACCCGCACAATCTCGCACCCCGCCGCCGCCAGACGTTTGATCTGCTCCGCTGTGGCGGACACATCGTCGGTGCGGGTGTTGGTCATGGACTGAATGGTGACCGGAGCACCCCCCCCGATGGGGACGCCGCCCACGCGAATCTGTCTGGTCATAGGACAAGCCTCCCTACAGGATCAATTTGTTTACGTCGCTGACGGCCACCACCACCATCAGGGCAATGAGGCAGAAGAAGCCCGCCATATTGATATAGCCCAGGTACTTCTGGTCGATACGCCTGTGGGTGAAGAAGTGGTAAATGCCGCCCACGAGTAGGAAAAGAATCTGCCCGCCGTCCAGAGCGGGGATGGGCAGCAGGTTCATCACCGCCAGATTGATGGCGATCAGCGCCACAAAGCTGAAAATATTGAGCAGAGCCCCGGCCATTCCGGCGGCAGCCGCCCCCTGCTGGCCCACCTCGCCGGCCATGGCGAAGATGCCGATGGGGCCGGCCATGTCGTTGAGGCTCACCGCGCCGCGGATCAGATCCCCCAGACTGAGCCATACCGTTCGCACGTAGTCGATGGACTGGTACCAGGCGTTGCGCAGGGTGCCCAGGGGCCCGGCCTCCCGGAGCTCCCCCACCATGACTCCCCGCTTCAGGCTCTGCTGGCCGCTCTCGTCGGTGAGGGTACGGTAGGGCAGGTGCAGAGTGCCCAGATCGAGCCGCCGGCCGTCCCGGAGCACCTCGACGGCCACATCCTCCCCCGCCCGGCCCAGGAAAAGAATCGCATCGCTCTGGAAATAGATGCGGTGCCCGTCGATGCGGTAGAATTCGTCGCCGGGCAGCAGGCCGGTCTCCCGAATGTCCTCCGCCCCCGGCAGATAACCGCTGACCACCGGCGCGGACGGACTCCCCGCCACGGAAAAGAGCACCAGCAGGATCACCAGCCCCGTCACAAAATTCAAAAATGCTCCGGCCACCAGAATGATGAATTTTTTCCACGCCGGCTTACCGCTGAAGGACCGGGGATCGTCCGAGGCCTCCTCCTCACCCTCCATGGAGCAGAACCCTCCGATGGGCAGGGCCCGGAGAGAGTAGGTCGTCTCCCCCCTTGTCCTGGAGAGCAGCTTAGGGCCCATACCGATGGCGAACTCCTCCACCCGCACCCCCAGGGTCTTGGCCGCGATGAAGTGTCCGAACTCATGGATGGCGATGAGCGCGCCGAAGAGCAGGATGGTAATCAGGATGAACAGGATGGTCATAGCATCGCTCCTTACTCAGTGCGTATCGGGCCGGTGTCCCCGCACGGCCTCCCGCGCCGCCTGATCCGCGTCCAGAATGTCCCCCAGGGAGGGAGACTGCACCGCGGGAACCGCGGCCATGGCGTAGGCCACCTGCTCCGCAATGCCGGAAAAAGAGAGCTGTCCGGCCAGGAACTGCCCCACGGCCTCCTCGTTGGCCCCGTTGAGCACCGCCGTGGCGCTGCCGCCGGTGTGGGCGGCCTCCAGGGCCAGGGCCAGACAGGGGAACGCCACATAGTCCGGCGCATGGAAGGTCAGGGGCGGGCAGGACAGCAGGTCCAGCGGCTCTGCCACCGCCGCAACCCGGCCGGGCCAAGTCAGGGCGTATTGAATGGGCAGGCGCATATCGGGCACGCCAAGCTGCGCCAGCACCGCATGATCACAGTATTCCACCAGGGAATGGACTATACTCTCCCGGTGAATCACAATGGAGATTTTTTCCGGGGGCATGTGGTAAAGGCGCATGGCCTCAATAAATTCCAGTCCCTTGTTCATCATGGTGGCCGAGTCCACGGAGATCTTGGCCCCCATATTCCAGTTGGGATGGGCCAGAGCCTGCTCTACCGTCACTCCGGCAAGGTCCTCCCCTTTCCATCCCCAGAAGGGGCCGCCGGAGGCGGTCAGAATCAGGCGGCGCACCTCTCCCCTGTCCTGGCAGCCCTGGAGACACTGGAAGATGGCGGAGTGTTCCGAGTCCACCGGCACCACTTGGGAGCCGCTCCATGCAGCCGCATCGCTCACCAGCTCCCCGGCGCACACCAGTGTCTCCTTGTTGGCCAAGGCGATGCGCTTACCAGCCCGGATGGCGGCCAAAGTGGGACGGAGTCCCACGATCCCCACCACGGCGGTGAGCACCGTGTCCGCCGCCTCCAGGCTGGCCGCCTCCAGCAGGCCCTCCATCCCCTCCGCCACGCGGATGGGCGTGTCAGCCAGGCGCAGGCGCAGGGACGCGGCGGCCTCCGGGTCCATCATCACCGCCAGCTCCGGCTGGAAGCGGCGGCACTGCTTCTCCATCTGCTCCACGTCCCGGTTGGCCGTTAAGGCGGCCACACGCATGCCACAGGCGGCAATCACGTCCAGTGACTGCCGCCCGATGGAGCCAGTGGAGCCCAGCAGAGAAATACAGCGGTTTTGTTCCATGCTATGCTCCTCCCACGGCGGGCAGGAACCGGAGCAACAATTCGATCAGGGGCGCGCAGAAGATCACGCTGTCAAACCGATCCAGCACGCCGCCGTGTCCGGGAAAAATGTTGCCGAAATCCTTGATTCCGTACTGCCGCTTGATATAGGAAAATGACAGGTCGCCCATCTGGGAGATGGCGCTGCCCAGGGCTCCGTAGAGGGCCAGGTACAGGTAGTTCACAGTATAGTCGAAGGCGAAGCGGAGCAGCACGCCGTACAGTACCGTGCACACCACCGTCCCCACGAAGCCGCCCACGGCCCCCTCCACCGTCTTTTTAGGAGAGAGCTCCGGCGCCAGCTTGTGCCTGCCGAAAGCCATGCCCGCAAACAGTGCGAAGGCATCGCTGATAAAGGCCGCCACCAGGGGCAGGATGAGCAAAGGCTCCCAGTGCTCCATCTGGCGAATGCGCAGGAAGGAGGACAGGAAGAAGGGGATCACCACAGTCAGGAAAAAGGCGCCTCCCAGCTTCTCCAGAGACAGGCGCTTGTGGCTTGCGATGGCCTCTGCAAAGAGAAGCACCACATACACGAACAGGCCGCACAGCGCGGGCAGAGGCCGCCCGTCATAGTAGACCCAGAAGGGAATCAGCCCGGCCAGTATGATGGAGTAGCCGGAGATGCGGGTATGCTTCAAAAAGCCGGTGGACCAGAGCACCTCATGCACCGCGATCATGGACAGCCCGGCAATGAGGAGGCACAGAGCCCAGGGATACGCGGGAGAAATCAGGTAAAACAGCACCAGCAGGAGCGGGATGAAAATAACCGCCACCATGATTCGCTTACCCACTCAGACACCTCCAAAACGGCGGGAACGGCCCTGGTAGGCCGCCAACGCCCTATGCAGCTCCTCTTTGGAAAAATCGGGCCACAGTACGTCAGTAAAATAGAATTCCGCATAGGCGGACTGCCACAGCAGGAAGTTGGAAATGCGCACTTCCCCGCTGGGGCGGATCACCAGATCCGGGTCGGGTACACCATTGGAGCAGAGGTATTCGGAAAACAGCACCTCGGTCAGCTCCTCCGGTTTCCGTCCTCCCGCCGCACAGTCTGCGGCGAAATGTCGGGCGGCCCGAACGATCTCGTCCCGTCCCCCATAGTTGAAGCAGACGTTGACCTGCATCCCCTCATACCGCTCGGAAATCTCGCTGGTTTTCCGGCACATATCCTTGAGCTCCTGGGGCAGCGGCTCCAGATCACCAAAAAAGTGGAGCTTAATTTTGTCCTTCTCCATCTTTTCGATGGACTCCAGCAGATACTTTTTCAGCAGGCCCACGATGGCGGAAACCTCCTCCAGCGGGCGCTTCCAGTTCTCCGTGGAAAAGGCGTACACTGTAAGGTACTCCAGTCCGATCTTCTGACAATAGGTGGCGATGCTGCGGAAAGTCTCTGCCCCCGCGGCGTGCCCCGCCGTACGAGGCAGGCCACGGCGCTTGGCCCAGCGGCCGTTTCCGTCCATGATGATTGCCACGTGGCGGGGCAGGCGGTCAAAATCCACCTGTGCCTCCCCGCTCTCTTTCGTTTTTAAGAATGACATAGTTTATCCTACCCGGTCCCATAAAATTCCGGTGCGGGACATCCAGGTGTCCCGCACCGTGAGGTCTATCTGCTTTACAGGCTTAGACCGCCATCAGCTCTGTCTCTTTTTTGGCAGTGAGCTCGTCGATTTGCTTGCAGCGCTTTTCGGTCATGTCCTGGAGCTCCTTCTCATAGTCCTTCCGGTCGTCCTCGGTAATCTCCGACTTCTTTTCCATGGCCTTAAACTTTTCCATGGCATCCCGGCGGATGTTGCGGATGGCCACCTTGCCGTTTTCGCCGTACTTCTTGACCTGCTTCGTCAGCTCCTTGCGGCGTTCCTCCGTGAGCTGCGGAAAGGCAAGGCGAATTACTTTACCGTCATTCTGTGGATTGATGCCGAGATCGGAGGTCTGGATGGCCTTTTCAATGGCCTTGAGCAGGGTGCTATCCCAAGGCTGGATCATCAGGCTCCTGGGGTCTGGGGAGGAGATAGCCGCTACCTGGTTCAGAGGCGTGGGAGCACCGTAGTAGTCCACGGTGATCTTGTCCAGCACGGCGGCGTTGGCGCGGCCGGCCCGGACGCTGGCGAAATCGCTCATGACCACGTCAATGGTCTTCTGCATCTTTGCATCGAATTCCTTGTTGACTTCCTTCATATCACGGTTCCTCCTTGACAATGGTTCCAATTTTCTCTCCCATAACGACCCGCAGGATGTTCTCCGGGTCCTTCAACGCAAACAGAACCACCGGGATCTTGTTGTCCATGGACAGGGACGTGGCGGTGGAGTCCATCACCTGCAGGTGCTGGGCCAGCATATCGTCATAAGTGATGGTGTCATACTTGACCGCAGAGGGGTCCTTCTTCGGGTCGGCGCTGTAGACGCCGTCAATGTTCTTAGCCAGCAGAATGGCATCCGCGTCGATCTCCGCGGCCCGCAGCACCGCGGCCGTGTCAGTGGAGAAAAACGGGTTGCCGGTGCCGCAGCCAAAGATCACGACCCGGCCCTTCTCCATGTGCCGGATGGCTTTGGAGCGGATGTACGGCTCGGCCATGGCGCGCATCTCGATGGCGGTCTGCACCCGCACGTCCACGCCCTTCTGCTCCAGCACGTCGGCCACGGCCAGGGCGTTGATGGTAGTGGCCAGCATACCCATGTGGTCGGCGCGGGTGCGCTCCATCCGGTCGCCGCCGTCCTTGACGCCGCGCCAGAAGTTGCCGCCGCCCACCACGATGCCGATCTGCACGCCACAGGCTACGCACTTCTTGATTACGTCGCACACACTGCCGATCACGTCGAAGTCCAGGCCACGGCTGGCCTCTCCGGCCAGCGCCTCGCCGCTCAATTTCAAAAGGACCCGCTTATACTGCGGTTCACTCATACGTTCAACCCCTTTATACGGTATTCAGTCCCTTTTATTTTAATATAGTTTTCCACGTTTGCCTAGGGGTTAGGCCAAAGTTTTTACAAATTATTCGTAATCGGAGTTTTGCCGCTCACCCGTTGAAGGGACATCCTCCGGCCAAGCCTCCAGCTTCGCCCGGAAAGAGATCCGCCGGGGCGTCTCCATATCGTCGAACTGGACCAGGTGGGCTCCCCGGTTCAGGTCCACGTCCAGCACCCGGCCCAGCCCGAACACGAAATGCCGCACCCTCTGGCCCACCGGAAGGAGCACCGCGCCGTCGTCCGGGGGCAGGGCGCGGTTGCTGCTCTCGGCGTACCCCCTGGCCGCCTTCAGCAGGCCCTCCTGGGGCTCCGGTACGGGGATGAATGTCCCCCACATGTCCAGCAGGAACCGGGAAGAGTAGCGGGGTGAGCCGTCGAAATTCGTCCCGTCCGCCTCGGACAGGTACAGCCCCTTCTCTGCCCGTGTAACCGCCACAAAGGCCAGCCTCCGCTCCTCCTCCATTCCCTGACGGGTGCGCACCTTCCGTGAGGGGAAGATCCCTTCGTTCATGCCGCACAGGAACACATAGGGGAACTCCAGCCCCTTGGCCGCATGGACGGTCATCATCTTCACACGGTCCCCCACCTCCCCGGTGTCGCTATTGGTAAAGAGGGCCACATGGGCCAGGTAGTGCTCCAGGGTACATTCCTCGCCGCAGGTGGTCTCATACTCATAGACCGCCTGCTTCAGCTCGGCCAGATTGTCCAGCCGGTCCTGGCTTCCCTCGGTGCGGAGCATCATCTCGTAGCCGCTCTCGTTGAGTACGGCGGACAGCACCTCTGAAACTGGCCGCCCCTCGCATTCGGTGGAAAGCCCCTCGATCAACGACACAAAAGACCGGGCCCGCGTCCCCTTAAACAGGGGCTCGTCCAGGCACTCCTGCAGGGCGCGGTATAGAGGGCAGCCCTGCTGCGCCGCGTATTCCTCCAGAAAAGCCATCCGCCGCTTGCCCAAGTTGCGCTTGGGCGCGTTGACGATGCGCCGAAAGGACAGATCGTCCCGGTAGGCGAGCATTCGCAGATAGGAAAGGGCATCCTTGATCTCCATCCGGCTGAAAAAGGGCACGCCGCTGTAGATCGTATAGGGAATCTTCTCACGGAGCAGAACGCCCTCCACCGCCCGGGTGACATAGTGGGCCCGATAGAGCACCGCCATGTCCCGGTAGGGCACCCCCTTCTCCCGCAGCTTGGACATCTCACCCGCCATCCATCCGGCCTCCGTCACCGGGTTCTCCCCGAAATGGCACAGGACGGGCCCGCCGGATGGAAGGGTGGGGCGCAGCTCCTTTGGGATACGGGCGGCGTTTTGTGCGATTAGGGCGTTGGCCGCCGACAGGATCTCCGGTGTGGAGCGGTAGTTTTCCGTCATCAGAATGGTCTTTGTGCCCGGAAACTGCTTGTCAAAATCCAGCAGGTACTTTACGTTGGCCCCCCTCCAGGTGTAGATGGTCTGATCCGGATCACCCACGATGAACAGATTCCTGTGATAGCCGCAGAGCACCTCCATCAGTCCATACTGGAGCCCGTCAATGTCCTGGAACTCGTCGATCATGATGTACTCCAGCCGCTTCTGCCACTTGAGCCGGATAGCCTCATTTTCCTGGAAGATATGGAGGGTGAATTTGATCAGGTCGTTGTAGTCCAGCCCAAAGCACTTTCTCTCTTGGTAGAGGTAGCCGTAAAAGATCATATCCCCGGCCTGTACCGCGTCCAGATACCTCTGCTTCAGAGCGTCCAGCGACAGACTAAGCATGTCCCGGTAATACTCAGGTTCCTTGAACAGCTTGCGGATTTCGATCATATCCCGCGCCGCCCGGAAGGTCATATCCCGGAGGCTGAGGCCCCGCTCCTCATAGATCATCTGCAGCATGGCGTCAATGTCTGCGTTGTCCAGTACCAGAAAGCTCTTTGGATACCCCACCACGTGGCTGTCCTCCTGGAGCACGGAGACGCAGAAGCCGTGAAAGGTGTTAATGTAGCCCGTGTCGTCGTCCCCGGTCAGCCGATGGATGCGCTGACGCATCTCCGCGGCCGACTTGTTGGTGAAGGTCACGCACAGGATATTCCCCGGCAGGATACCCAGCTCATTGACCAGGAACGCAAACCGATGGGACAGGGCGCGGGTCTTGCCGGAGCCCGCCCCGGCGATCACCCGAACAAAGCCTTCGGTCGCCGTGACCGCCTCCCGCTGCGCCTCATTCAGCCCCTCCAGCAAATCCTCCATGATACCGCCTCCTGATAGAACATCTGTTTTCTTTATTATAGCAGGCGGGGAGACACCACTCAAGAGGAAAAGCGGCGGCCCGGACTGCCTCGCCGAACCGCCGCATTCTCTCACTTGAGCTTCTTTCCGTCCTGGAAGGCGTTGCCCACCTTCTCCCCCAGCACCAGGTAGGCGCTGTTCGCCATGTCGAAGGTGATGGGGCGCAGCCTGGCCGGATCAATAGTGCCGTCCGCGTTCAAGATGCGCTCGTCTGCACTGACGTTGACGATCTCGCCCACCAACAGCTCACTCTCCTCGTCAAAGCTAACAAACCGGCACTCCAGGGCCAGGGGCAGCTCGTCGACCAGCGGGGCGTCCACATGGGCACTCTTGGTCACATGGAACCCCGCCCTGGCCACCTTGTCCGGCACCTGATTGGCCGACACAATGCCCAGGTAGTCGCACTCCGTCACGTGGTCCGCATCCGCCATGCTCACCGTGAAGGCCTTCCGGGCCAGGATGTTTTTCACCGTCTTGTGGCTGGCGCTCAGATACATGGCCACCCGCTTCATGTCGGCAATTCCGCCCCAAGCGGCGTTCATTACGTCCGGGGTGCCGTCTTCGCCGTAGGTGGCGATCATCAAGACAGGCTGAGGGTACAGGAAGGGTTTGGCTCCAAAATCTTTCCTCATGATTGTTGTCCTCCGTTTTCATTTTATAATGTAGTACTTAGTATAGCACGTCCCCCGCGTCAAGCACAATCCCCCTGCACCAAACAGAACCCGCTGTCACGGAAAAGCGCCGGACACTGAGCGTCCGGCGCTC
>ERZ836939.501-NODE-501-length-53644-cov-3.686018_pt1 | contig 53644 bp, 41 predicted proteins | sample MGYA00519912_ERZ836939 | MGnify/ENA primary metagenome ERZ836939 (study PRJEB31850, sample SAMEA3708810) | human gut metagenome | biome: human gut; feature: human-associated habitat; material: faeces | place: China | collected 2014 ...
TTTTCCCGATTTAATAGCATAAATTTTTTAATTAAATGTGCCTTTTATGTTGTTAGATCTATAATGTGTATTCAGAAGATATCGACATTAAAGATTTAGAAAAATATTTCTTGGCTTCATCCTAGGGGCCAGCCCCTGGGTTTTCGCCTAAAAATTTTATAACATAGAAGATCATGATTGCACGGCGAAATGGAAGCGTCTTTTTTGACATACAATAGCCTGTTGTCAATACAAGTGCCACAGATACAACTGTTCCAAGAACAGTATAATAAATACTATTCAGATAGCCGCCTGCAATTGAGCTTTCTTTAAATACTCTCTTGTAACCCTCAAATGTGATCTTCGAAGGCAATAAGAATGTTTTTCCCGCATAAACCTCATATGGATCAGAGATTGACGCAATTAATACATAATACAGCGGATATGCTACTAAAATAACAAGAATCAATAAAAACGCACCATTGATAATGTCAAATGTCTTCTCGGAAGATTTCTTTTTTATTTTCATATTGCTTGCCATATCTTATTCCCCCTTTTAAATAAAGCTCACATCTGACAGGCGTTTACATACTGTATTCACCACAACCAACAACACTATATTAACAACAGGATTAAATAATCCAACTGCTGTTGAAAAACTGTACATTGCCTTCAAAAGACCCTGCTCATATACATAAGTTGCGATAATTTCTGATGTTGCCTTGTTTAAGCTTGTCTGAAGCAGATATGCCTTTTCAAATCCGACATTCATCAAGTTTCCAAACGACATAATCAGCTGAATTACAATAACAGGTACAAGTTCAGGAATATCAATATAGAAGATTCTCTGAAGCGGTGTCGCACCATCCACTCTTGCAACTTCATGTAATGACGCATCTACGCTTGATAATCTGGAAGCAGCAGCACATAAAACTCCCAATGCTTTGCGATTTGCTTCCACAGATTTTTCTTCGGAACAGGCACTGCTCCTTGTTTTGCCTTCTTCATGCTCTTCCCTTCTTTCTTTTACTTTGAGTGTTACTTGAAACGTTTCATGTTTGTATTTTCATTATAGTTATGTTCTTTCATATTGTCAACTATTTTCCTTGTATTTTTCTCATTTATATGCAGTATATTCAATTTTATTATCTTGTTTTTGTGCATATGCAACAATATAACGTTTCATATTTTTGTGGTATACTATTTATAAATAAATTATGATATACTATTCATTAATATCTTGTTTCAGGAGGATCTTTATGACAAAAACAAACGCGCCCACTATGAAAGACGTCGCGAAGGAGGCTGGAGTTTCACTTGGCACCGTTTCTAAAGTTATTAACGGAATTACTGTGCGCGAGGAATATAAAAAGAAAGTGGAAGCTGCCATTGCCAGCCTCCACTATGAAATAAATACCTATGCACGAGGATTAAAAACCAAAAAAACAGGACTAGTTGCCGTGATTATTCCCAACATGCTAAATCCTTTTTTTGCAGCCCTTACCGATTATATTGAGGATGCCTTATACAAAAAAGGATTAAAAACAATGCTTTGCTGCTCAGATGGTATTCCTGAAAAGGAGATTGCTTATTTAAATCTGGCAACGCAAAACAAAGTTGACGGAATTGTTGCACTGACCTACTCAGATATTGGAAATTTTATCAACCCTGATATTCCGATTGTTGTCTTCGACCGCTTCTTTGAAAACCGCAACATTCCTCGAGTTGGGTCAGATAATTATAATGGCAGCATGATGGCTATTGAAAAGCTGCTTGAGCTTGGCTGTCGCCATCCAGTATACATTCGTTTTCATTCTATCTTCCCTGGAGAATCTGACAAGCGAAAAGATGGCTATTTGGCTGCCTGCAAAAAATATCATATAACTCCCGACTTTCTTGACATGGAAGATTGTGATAATTTCATTGACATGATGAAGCAATTTATTGATAAGCATAAAAAATCAGATGGCTCTCTTTCCTTTGACGGAGTTTTCTGTCATACAGATTATCACGGTTATCTATTCAAGAAGCTTTTGCAAAAGGAAGGATACCGTGTCCCAGAAGATGTACAGCTTATTGGTTTTGACGGTATCCGCAAATTTGGTGGGTTAAAAGAAGATCTTTTTGTCTCCTCAATGTGCCAACCACTGCCGCAGCTTGCCGCAAAATGTGTAGAAATTATCACAACAGAGGATCGTTCTATGATCCCTAGCCTGACACTTCTTCCAGTGACTTTCGAGGATGGCGGCACAACACGATCACTCAAAAAAGGTTAAGGTAACGCCTATGCTGAAATGGTTCATGCTAACTGTCTATATAACCCTCTGCTGCTACGTTATGTGGTCATTTTGCAGATGGACAAAAAAGATATATCTTCCAAAGCGCCGCGCCTTTAACATTATTGTGTGCGGACTAATATTAATCTTTGCTGCCAGCATTTTTTTAGGGAAATTTCTTCCTGAAAATGATTATCAGCTCTTGATTTTGCGATTCAGCAATTATTGGATTGGCTTCTTAATTTATCTGATTTTCTTTATTCTCACAGCTGATCTTTTTTTGCTGTTTCTAAAGCTAGCTTCACGTCATTTAAAATCAGGCAAGCATCTTTTGTCTTCTGCATTTCTTCGCACTATACTTGGCTTTCTTGTCATTTTACTTAGTATAAGCTTTACCGTATATGGATGCTTTCACGCAAAGATGCTGACTACCGCCCACTATAAAGCCACTATTCAAAAAAGTGCCGGCAATCTGACAGATTTACGAATGATTTTACTTGGAGATTTTCATCTTGGCTACAGTGTTGGCTGCTCCCAGATTGAGGACATGGTTAATACAATTAATTCCGAGAATGCTGATATTGTTGTGATTGCAGGAGATATTTTTGATAATAATTTCGATGCACTTGATAATCCAGAGCGTCTTGAAATGCTCCTGTCACAGATAAACAGCACTTACGGAACATATGCCGTATTTGGAAACCATGATGTGACAGAGACATTGATTGCCGGTTTTCCAATTTCTTCAAAAAATGCACCGCGCGATCCGCGCATGTATGAATTTCTTGAAAAAAGTAATATTAGCGTGCTTGAGGATGAGACAGCAATAATAGACAACAGCTTTTATCTTACTGGACGTCTTGATGAAAAACGCACCGGAAATGGAACAAAAAAACGTGCTTCTCTTGATGAACTCACAAAGAATCTTGATCCATCTATGCCGCTTTTTGTGATAAGCCATGAACCTGATCATCTGTCTGATTACAATGCGCACGGTGTTGATATAGTTCTTTCTGGTCACACACATGCCGGCCAGTTTTTCCCACTGACAATTGTTCAACCGTTTGTGTGGGAAAATTACTGGGGCATGAAAATGATTGACAGCATGTACAGCTTTGTCACTTCCGGCATTGGTGTCTACGGACCCGACATTCGTGTTGGAACAAATAGCGAAGTCATGGTAATTGATGTTCATTTTGAATAAAAAATCATTTGCTATTTCCTCCTATGTATACTATGATGGATGTTAAGTATACACAGGAGGATTTTTTTATGTCGGCAGAATTTCTTGATTTTATTCTTGAAGTGGTCATTTCATATCTTGTTCCCATCCTAGAACTGATCGGCGTCTTTATTGTCGCCTATGGAACGATAAAATCATTTATCAAATTTATACGTTCCGGTCTAAATTCCGATGATACAAGAGTAAAGATTGATCTGGCTGAAACACTGGCGCTGTCTCTGGAATTTAAAATGGCAGGCGAGATTTTAAAAACAGTTGTCTCCCATACAATTGAGGAACTGAGTATTCTTGGAGCCGTAATTGTACTGCGTGCGCTTTTAACATTCCTGATCCATTGGGAGCTGAAAATGGAACGCCAAACAGAGCATGCCGAGCGCGAACATGCTAAAATTCAGGAAAAGACAAAGTAAAATTAGAAAAAAGCTCCTCTAGCTTATTTTGAAGCTAGGAGAGCTTTTTCTAATTTATTCGCTGATTATTTCTACATCGATCTGTCCATAATATGGGCTGTCCTCATCCTGCAGTACAACTGCTGTCTCCACATGATCAAGCTGCATCAGCTGCAGTTTATTTTGTTCTGCATCTGTGTATCCATCTGGCACTTCCTTTGGAACTGTCAGTGTAAACTGATATTGTGTACTTCCGTCTGTAAGAACAGTGGATGTTATTGTAAGTACAGCTTTTACCTCAAATAAAAACGATTTTAAGCTTGGTGCTGCTGCGCGCAAAATGACATTCTTTCGCTCAATCTTTGCCTCTTGCACTGGTGCTGGTGATTCCTCCTCAATCGTCTGCTGTATCTCTGGCAGTGATGTTTCTGATGATGGCAAAAGTGTTGTCGCTTCTAGCGTTTGCAGTGGTGTTGTACTTTCCTGCTCTTGTGTCTGCGTTGTTTCTTCTGAGGATATGCTTTCTTTAGAAGTCACCTCTATAGTTGTGGAAGGCTCACTAGACACACTTTCTGTTGTTGCCTTCTCACTTGAAGCTTCCTCGATAGAACTTTCTTCTGTAGAGCTTTCTTCTGTCGATTTTTCTTCTGTTTTTTCCTCAGTAGTTTCTTCCTCTTTTGCTTCACAAACTGTCAGTTTTTCCAACAAACTGCTTCCATATGATGCTTCCCATGCAGCAGGATCCTTTATCCAATCCTCTGCCCTCCAATAAAAGGTAATCTCTTTTGTCTCACCATCTTGACAATTAAAGAAAAGTGTCGCATCAAAACCTGCTGCCTTTTCCCAGTCGCTGTTTAAGCTCCAGGAAATTTCATTTGTCTTTGCCAATATCTCTGACACAGGCTGATTAGTTTGATCTAAAAGCGTATACGCTTTCTCTTTCTCACCTGCCAAACCAGTAAACTTTGGCGCTGTCAAATGACCAAGGCTTGTATTTTTTGAAAGTACAAATGTCTTATTATCACCGTCATGTGCGCTTGCACTAATCTTTGACCAATCACTTATGCCAATCTCATCCATCGATGCAAAGCAAATGGAAAGATCGTATAAAAGATATGGCTCGTTTCCATTGACTTGCTCAGTATAAGGCACTGCATAACCGTTTTCTGGTAAATAGACACTGTATCTCTTTTGAACACCATCTGCATCATATTTCCAATAAACAGGAAGCAAACGATATGTGCATGTTTGTTTTCCTTCCCTTGTAACACGCTGCTGCATAGTTTGAACAAGATATTCACTAATTCCAGTTCCTTGTGCAAAACAATATGCAAAACCTGTATTGTCACATTGCTCTACATTGGCATCAGAAAAAGTATCCTCCATCTTTTCTTTTTCTTTCTGTGTCTTTTTAAATTCATCTGTACCTTTATCTCGATAAAGGCTTGTCACATCTGAATCTAACCACTGCTTTTGTTCACCCTCTGCAGTCGTTGTCTCTGCAAGTGCCTGCACACTCATTACAGCACAATCTGAGTCTGCTATGTAAGCCTCTCCAAGCGGTGCTGCTCCATCTGTCACAAACACTTCAAACCTGGCAGAAAGAATATCTCCATTTTCATCTGTCGTGTTTGTCTGCTTTAGCCATGCATATACAAGGACCTTTTCCTGCTTACTTTCACATGAAACATAATATGGAATAAGATATGTATAGATACCATTTGAACGGTCTGTATACATCTCATATACACCAATAAGACCACCCTGTGTATCATTTTGCTCCATCGTGTAGCCGCCTGACTTTGTTGAAAGCATACTACGAACATAAAAACCTGCCTGACTGTCATCCTTTATAATTTCAAAGGAAAAGGCATCGCGATAAAAAAGTGTATCTCTTGTCATTTGCCTTGATTTAAGCAGTGACAGCACATTGATCTTATAGCCTGCACATCCTTCTTCATTCGCATCCACATCAAAATAAATGCTTCCCTGCCATGCAGATGCCTTTCTTCCAGAATCCTTCCAGTTTCCATTTTCATCCAGATCAAAAATCGGGTACAAAAATTCCTGCTTTTTATCTGAAACAAAAAGCTCTGGTGCTGCAAGAGGTTCTGGCTCTGGCGGTGTCTCTGATTCAGATTCGCTTTCCGACTCTGATTCGCTTTCTGTCTCAGACTCACTTTCTGTCTCAGTCTCTGATGGCTTTTCAGATTCACTTTCTGTTTCACTTTCTGTTTCAGTCTCTGGCTCTGATTCGTCTTCTTTAATACGCACAGAAAGTGTACTTGTTGATGGTCTGCTTATTGTAAATCCATTTTTGTCTGTAATGCCTTCTCTTTTTACCTGCACAGTCAGGCTTACACAGTCTTCTGGCACACTGACATGACACGAATATGAAGTTTCTTCATCTGAAGCTATTTCTTCTTTTGATAGTAAAAGCGTCTCCTCGTTTGTCTTCGATAAAGCTGTAACGTTAACTTCATATGATGTACCCTCATACTTTGGTTTCTCACTTTCAGCATCCCACATGACAAGCGCGCCATTTGAAGCATCAATCTCGTCATCATCTGTTGTCTTTTTATTTACGCTAATCAATACAGGAAGTGTAATTTCACATTCTTCTTGAGTAAGTTCATAGCGCCAAACACCGTACAGACTCTGATCAGATGATGAGTGCTGCATTAATGCGCTATTTTTCAAAAGAGGTGAATAATAAAGTCTGTAGCCATCATCTTCTGCTAAAATCGCATAGCCATCCATAACTTTTCCTGACTGAATCAGACTGTCACCCGATGGAAACGCAGGATCTTCTGGCGCAGCAGAAACTCCATCGTTTGTCACTCGCGCTGCAAGAAGCTCTGACGCACTCCAACTTTCGCTTCCATTTGCCTGACACACAATATGACCAAGCTCAACCTGACCTGACATTAAGGTAACAGGATATGCAACAACTGTCATTTCAGTACAGTCAGCTGTATCAAAATGCATCTGCTCCATCTTGTCTGTGCTGCATTTCTTTATTGATGCCTGATACTGAACCGGTACCTGAAGTTCTTCATCAACAGCCTCTAGCGCTGTTTGAATCTCCATTTCCTTCTTTTGTGCATGACCTGCAAAAATCTGATACAAAGATGCATCCTTGTTTTTAAAACCAGAATACATTCTGTCTGGCTTTAATGAAGCATCAAATACCGCTTCGTTTTCACATACAGTATTTGCACTCAGCACATCAAATGTTTTTTCTGAATAGGTAGAGCTCTTATAACCTTGACACGACACACGACAATTAATAGTAATCGCCTCTTCACTTGTAACTGCAATATGTCCTGTCTCTTCCCATCCAAACTTTACAGATGATGATTGACTTTTTTCTTCATCTGAATCGGCTGATGAATACACAGCTGTCACTGTTAACTCTCTGTCGCCAGCAGTAATTGACGTAAAATCATCCTTGTTGTCAATTACAATCTCATACAAAGCTGTCTTATCTTCATTATCTGACACACTAGTGTTTTCGCTGCAAAGCCTCAGATGATATGACAAAGCTGGCAGCTGTATTCTTTCGTCTGCCGCCTGCGCAGTACTCCACTCAGACGTTCCCTCTTTATTGACGGCTCTTACATGAAATACAACAGCGTCAACCTTTTGTCCTTCTAATTCATCTGGCAGTTCTAAGAAATTATCTGTTATCTCTCCATTCTTACTTCCAATTTTAATCCGCTTTAAAAGACCGTTTTCCAGAACAGGCTGATTATTACTGTCTCTTTCATATGTTTCATACTCAGCTTCATACTCATAGTATTCGGCAAAAAGACCTGGCCAAAAACGAATCATCCATGATCCGTTCTCCTTTGTAAATGTGATTCCGCCTGGAATACCAGGCTTTGGCTCTGACTTATCGAATACTGTAAGATCTGTCAACTCACTGCTTAGCTTTTCCCATACACGTATACGTATATTTTCGCTGTCCTCATCTGTCTTTGCTTCTTCTGTATTTAAAAGAAGAGGTGAGACAGACAAGCTTCCTGCAAAAGCTGTCCACTTTGTGTAAATTTCCGCCTGATCTTCTTCTGTAAGTTCATCTTCTTTATAAACATACAGCTCAGTTCCGATACCTGGTGTTTTTTGCTCCTTTTCTGACTTATTATCATCTATATTTTCTTCCTGGTCTTCGTTATTGTTTGAATCATCTGATTCGCAGGCAACCTTTACGCCTTCCATGTTCCAGCTTCCTGCTACCTTGATGCTTCCTAGTGCCACGTCACATCCATCTGTCACACCTGTCACTATGATTTTGAGCGCACTTGCCTCTACTGCGTCAGGTGCTTTCACAGAAACTGTACCACCATCATCAGCATCCTTGCCTGCTGCCTGCAAACCTGCGGCAAGTTCCTTCCAGACACCGTCCTCTGCATCTGCGTACAGCACATCAAACTTATATGTCCCTTCATTAAGCCATGTAAGCGTCACATCGGACAGCTTGCATGTGCCATTCAAAAAAGCCGTATAAATAGGACAGCGCTGCTCTTTTATATCAAATGAGGATGATGGAAAAACAGGAACATCTACCGACTGATGTTTAATCAGATTTTGAAGCTGTTCTTCTGATGCTTCCACAAATGGATACTCTCTGTAAGAGCCATTTGCATCTGTCTCGCCTATTGTAAGTGAAATATCACATATATCAGCTAGCAACGCATCTTCAAGTTTTTCTCCTCCTGATATGAAATACAAGCAGTTTTCACTTTCATTTGCATCTGCTGCAATTGGATAAACGTTTTCACTCACGCCGACACAATCAGTCAAATTTGCTGTTAAATTACTCGTAATGCCATATGACTCGTTGTCAGAGGAAATTATCGGTGCATAATTCTGACAGCGCATCAGAACCAGATTTTCGCATTCTGCTGTTGTGATTCCTGCTGCCACAGCTGCCTCTATTACTCCTGTGTTAACACAATCTTCCAATAGAACTTTTTCTTTTGTCTGTGCCACAATTCCTGCGGCTGTCCCGTCTGCTGTAACCTTTGCATGATTGACAAGCTTTGAAAGTGTCTCATCTTCCTCCTTCATTGGAAGTGATGCTGCAAAAATACCAGCTGCAAAATCTTTTGCTACAATGCTTCCTGCAACTGTCAGATTTTCCAGCGTTCCGCCATTGTAAGCACAAACTGCTGCCGTATTCTGATCACCAGTAACTGACACATGATCAAGGCAAAGATCATGAATCGTACCTAAATTTTCCAGTACAAATGCTGTACCATCGCCCTGCGGATACCAGCGGCTTGAACTTCCTGTTCCCATATTTGCTGTATCTGACAATGTAAGGTAGTCAATCGTGTAAACTTCATCGCCGTCCTTAGAGCCAAGACTGCTTCCCTCTCTAAGCTGTGTAATCATAGGAAATGCTGTGTCTGCCTCTTTTACCGGAAGTCCATTTTGATAGACCATTCCCTTCGCCAAAATTGAATCTGACTCTTGCAATGTCTCATCACTCTCGTCATCTTCTTTTTCATAGCCCCAGGCAAAGTCTCTTGAAACGATATATGTATTTTCGCTTTTTTCATCTTCCTCTGCTGCATAGACAGCTGCATCCGTAATCATTTCTGCAAAACGGATGTTATAAAGATGTCTTGCATTTTGAATTTCATACGATGTACCAAGGTCCTCATCAGTATCTTCGCCATCCTCACGCGCAAAATACATAAGCTCAGAATTGCTTTGTCTGCGCCCTGTAATTTGATAGCCTGATCCGCCGCCCTGCACAATACAGCTGATTTCATCAACACCATATTGTTCCAGTCCAAAACGATGCAGACTAAGCGTATTCATAAGCTCACCTGGCTCGCCTGTTCTTCTGTATGTCTCATAGGCAGCCTGTGTTGCACTTAAATCAACTGCATCAAGCACGAGCGTGACGTTTAGCTCTTCATCTATATATGCAAGAAATGGATATGTACCAAGCTTTTCTTCTTTTTTTCCTGCAAAGCTCGTCACTTCTGCCGCAACCACCTTTAACTCATCCTCTGCCGACTCAGATGGTATACTGTAATAATAACCTTCTTCTGTTTTCTGTCCGCTTAAAGATGCGTTATTAAAAGAAATCTCAAGAAGCTCCTCATTCGTCTTTGCATCACATATCATTACCTGATAATTCATCAGGGAAACTGCCGTCTCTCCCTTAGAAAGCTTCCATGTCAGATTTAAAGTCTCTTCATTATGTAAAGATGCATTTAAAACCTTAACTTTAGTCGCTGTATCAGTTGCCTTTGACAAGGAATCTGCTCCATAATAGCCAAAGCAAAGACCTGTAGAATTGTCACTTCCGCTTCCCTTTCTGTTTTCTTTGGAACGGTTTACAATATTTGCCATCGTGCTTGTACAGCCCGTGTAGGAAAGTGCTTCCACGCGATCACTATACAAAACAGAGTAGACAAGTCCGTCTCGTGCATCAAACTCCACACTCACACAGCCATTTGCCAGCAATGTTTTGTCATAGAGGTAAGCATCAAAAATATCATACAAAAGCGTATGTGAAGCATCAGCACTGCCATTTTTGTAGGCTTTATAATCAGCTGGCGTTCCTGTCACATAGTACAAGTTCGAAGTGGTCTGTCCATCATCGTTTTTCCAGATCGTTGATACATTTACCACTTGTCCGTTTTCATCAGTAATTGGAACCAAAAGCTTGTTTTGTCTTACAATTGCCTGTGCAGAGGTTTGTGCTTCCTTATCAAACGCCTCAAGATGCTTATCAGTGCTATACTGTGTCATGCCTGACTGCGCCGCTAAAAACAGCGTACGGGCATAGTGTTCCTGACGCTGCCATACCGACCACTTCTGGTAATAAAAAATGCCTGCTGCCGATGCGCCAAGCAATATGCCAACAAGCACCATCGTCACCATAAGCTCTACCAGTGTAAAGCCTCCCTTGCTTTCTTTGATTCGCTGTAAGATATTTCTGATCAAAATCAAACCTCCCAAGCTGTCTTATCGTTTAAATTTGCTGCTTAAAATATACACTGCTCCAGCTCTCTTTTATCCTGTGCGTATTTGAGCGCTGTTTTTTTCTCAATCAGCCCACGTGAAACAAGCTTTGCCAGATCATAGTCAAGTGTATGCATACCTGCTGCTGCGCCTGACTGCATTACACTTCCAAGCTGATGCGTTTTTCCTTCACGTATCTGACTTAGCACTGCATCTGTTCCTGTTAGAACTTCTGTTGCCGCTATTCGGCCGCCGTCTATAAGCGGAACAAGGCACTGCGTCACAACACCCTTTAATACGCCTGCCAGCTGAATACGAATCTGATTTTGTGCCTGTACCGGACACACATCTATAATGCGGTCTACTGTCTTAGCTGCTCCTGTCGTATGAAGTGTTGACAGCACAAGATGACCAGTCTCTGCTGCCGTAACAGCTGCTGAAATCGTCTCGTAATCACGCATCTCTCCGACAAGAATAACATCTGGATCCTCTCGAAGTGCAGAGCGAAGTGCTCCTGCAAAGGAACAAACATCCTTTCCCACCTCTCTTTGATGAATCACAGCCTGATCCTGTTCGTACACATATTCAATCGGATCTTCAATCGTTAAAATATGATCTGCACGTGTGTGATTGATGTAATCAACCATTGCCGCAAGCGTTGTTGACTTTCCTGAACCAGTAGGTCCTGTCACTAAAATTAATCCTCTCGGCTCATTTGCAAGATTTTGAAGCACTGGCGGCAGATGAAGCTGCGAGAGTGTAGGCACTTTTGCATTAAGCAGACGAATTGCTGCCGCGAGGCGTCCCTGCTGACAAAATACATTGACTCTCTGACGGTTTCCATCTGATGTTTCAAGTGCAAAATCTGCATCCTCTCCATGCCAGATGCTTTCCTGTCTTTCTTTTGTAAGAAGCGATAAAATAAGATTTCGCGTCATCTCATCTGACAGTTCTAAGTCACTCTTTATGAGCTTTCCATCAATGCGAAGATACACTGCCTGTCCTTCGCTTATATGAATATCAGAGGCACGCTGGCTTCTGGCCTCACGTATCATTTTTTCTATCATATACAGCTCCTTTAAATATAGTATGCCACCTTCTTAAGCTCCTCGACAGTAGTTATACCATCCGCTACAAGCTTAAGAGCCTCATCAGTTAGCGACTCCATACCAAGATAATGCGTCGCATAGCTTCTAAGCTCATCCATAGGAGTTCTCTGTGTAATCATTCTTCGCATCTGATTGTCCACGCAGAGAATCTCATGGATTGCACGTCTTCCGACATATCCAGTATGGCTGCAGCTGTTACATCCCTGTGCGCGGCGCACGCGCGTAATCTTTGGCCCTATAAAAGCTTTTTCCTGCTCTGTCGGCTCATCCCAGTAACCACACTCAGGACAGACAACACGTACAAGACGCTGTGCCACTAGACCGACTAGTGAGTTTGCAACCATATATGGCTCAACTCCCATATCAATCAGACGAATAATGGACGACACTGCATCATTTGTATGAAGTGTTGAAAATACAAGATGACCCGTAATTGCAGCACGTACTGAAATGGCTGCTGTCTCCTCGTCTCTTGTCTCTCCGACCATAATAATATCCGGGTCTTGACGAAGAAGAGAACGCAGTCCGCGCTCAAATGTCAGCCCCGCAACAGTATTTACCTGGCACTGATTGACACGCGGAATATTCCACTCTACCGGATCCTCAATTGTTGCGATATTCACCTTGCGGTTACTAAGCTTTTGAAGTGCCATATAAAGTGTTGTTGTTTTTCCGGAACCTGTCGGACCTGTAATGTAAATCATGCCATTTGGTGCCTCAAGCATTTTGCTAAACTGTTCAAAATGTGCCTGATTCATGCCAAACGTCTCGGCATCTGCCACCATATTTCCAGAAGCTAAAAGACGAAGTACGGCCTTTTCTCCAAATACAGTCGGAATCACTGATGTACGAATATTGACATCGCGGTTTGCGATTCTTGTCCGAAAATGACCGTCCTGTGGAAGTCTTTTCTCTGCAATATCCATCTGTCCTAAAATCTTTACGCGGGCAATCAGATTTTGATGAAGACTCTTTTGCAGCACGACATAATCAAGAAGCTGACCATCTACACGTATTCTGACAGATGTTTTCTCCTCAAACGGCTCAATATGAATATCAGACGCATTCATGCTAAATGCGCGTGCAAGCAAGTTGTCAAGAAGCTTAATAACCGGTGCATCAGAATCTCCCTCATCAGCATCAACCTCAAGTGCCTGCTCACGTTCTCTTGCCATCTCATTTGCTGAGCTGGCGGCCTTTTTTGCCTCGATTTCTGAATAATAGTATTCAATTGCCTGATTTAAAGGCAAAAGCTCTGTCAGCCAAATTTCAAGGTTCATGCCAGTAGTCTGGCGAATATCCTCAATTCCATAATAATCAAGAGGATCATTCAATACAATTGTAAGATTATTATCCTGGTACTGCACAGCAAGCATATGATATTTCTTTGCAAGCTGGACTGGTATCATTGCTACCGCCTCTGTCTGTACCATAATTCTATCAATCTTTACATAGCGCTGTCCAAGACGCGCTGAAAGTGCTTCTAACTGCTGGTGCTCTGTGATAAAGCCAAGCTTAATCAATGCCTCACCAAGACGAATGCCTTTATTATTTTTCTGATACTCTAGTGCCTCATCAAGCTCGTCCTGATTGATGTAGCCGGCCTGAAGTAACACATCACCAATTCGTATATTTTTTTCATTTGCCATCGCTGCTGCCTCGTGTCATATAAATCATCATGCTGACCTCCAGACGCTTTCCTGCCTGAAGAACATCCTGTCCATTATTTGTTGTCTTAACTGCTGCATCACTTATTGAAAAAGATACTATTCTGACCCCTTCCTTTTCTGAAAGCTTATCTAAAACAGCAAGTGCCTGATTTTTTGTACCTATCGCCGTATAATCTGCCTGAGCACTGTAGACATACTCTGTCTTTGTATCTATCTCATCCTTCTTTGAGTCTGCAGATGCATTAATACCTGTCTGTGTCTGTTTAGCCTGTTCATTTTTCTTCAAAAGCGCCATACGTTCACTTAAGCTGTAAGGTGTAATCTCATCAAGCTGTCCGGCGCGAAGCGTCGAATCCTGCATAATCATCCCCTCACTCACAAACACATCTGTCAGGTAACGATTAAGTTCTTCATTAGTCTGATATGGAAAGAAATGACTTTCTAATTCTGCCAGCTGCTTTTTTTGCTCCTCATCACGTTTTTCATCTACCGGAAGAGCCGCTATATGTACCTGCATCTGAAGCTGCTGCATTTCTAACGCCTCCTGCTGCACTTCCAGCTTATCAAGGCAATCCATCTGCGGCTTCACACCAAACCAGTAAAAGCAAAAAACTGCTGCACAGACTGCCAGACCTGCTAATAAATTTTTATCTCGTTTTGTCACTGTAAAATCAATTTTCATCTGCGGCCTGCCTTCCTGCATGTTCACTTAAAATACAGACAACCTTCACGGTATAACCATCCTGTGCCTGATTCTGCGTATATCCTGTAAAATAGACGCCCTGGAAAATATCAAGTGTCTTCCATATCTCAATAACTTCTGAAACATCGGTAACTTCTGGTGCTACTGCGTCAAACTGCAGCTCTCCTGTTGCACAATTGTATCCTGTTATTGTAATTAATACTTTATCCGGACAGCAATCCTCAAGCGTTTTGAACACATCACTTGTCACAAGAGGATAAGAATATATATTGGCTTTTGCATTTTCCATATCAGAAATCATGTTGTCCTGCTTTTCCACCTGATCTCCAAGCTTTTGTGCACTCTTATCAGCTGCCTGATTCGTTTCATCCTCTAAAAACGCTTCCAGCTTAGCAATTGTTTTTTGATATTCTTTTTCACTATGCTTTAAAACACCAATCACATATCCAGCTGCCAGAAATGCTGCTATCACAATTGCCGCTGTTATTCTTTGCTTCTTTCTTCTTTTTAACTGCTCTGGACCATTTAACAGCCGATAGTAAAAATCAATCCTTCGATCCGGAATCGCTTTTATCTTTCTTATCTTTTCTGTCTGATGCTTCTCCATTTTCTCCACCTTTCGCAGCTTTTACAAAAGCAGATTTCCGATTCCATAAATGTAAGATGCCGGCTCTGCATTAATTTCTCCGTGATCACTTACTGCTGTTTTTACAAACGAAATTCCTTGAATCATACCTGGTGCCTTCGCCCTGATGCCATACTCCTGCATATATGTATCAAGCTCTTTTACCACGTCATCACTGCCTCCTGCTATACCAGCCAGATATATACTGTCTAGTGTATAGCTGCTGTGACGCTGTCTGTAAAACTGACGTATTCCGTCTGCAATCTGTCCCAATTCCTCGATCCATTCAGCACTTCCCTGATCATTTAACATACGGTTTCTGCGGCTGTAAATATAATTTCCATTTTCAAATAATACACTGATCGTAGTGCTTCCCTGTACCAGCATAAACACGCATGTCTCATAGGCAAACATTCCTGTTGCCGTCACTGCTCTTAAAAGACATCCAAGACCAATGCTGATTCGTTTTACCTTCAGCTTAAGATCAGAAAACAAGGATAAATAGCTTTCAATTACACTTTTTTCCAATGCTGCGCAAAAAATATGATTCATCTCATATGGACTATTCTTTGGGAACGGGAAATAATCAGTTACAAGATCAGTCTTCTCTCCGTCTGCAAACTCCTTATTAATGCAGGAAATCAGCTCCTTATCCTTCATATAAGGAACTTCAAGCATTTTTGTCATAATCTTTCCTGAATCAATTACAAGGCAAATTCCTTTTCTTGGAAGTGAATAACGATTCCAAATCTGTTCAAGTCTCTCTTGTAATCGCTGTTCTCCTGTAATGATACCATTCATAATTGTCCCCTCTGGGACTGCCAGACTATATACTTTTTTAATCTTTGCCTTTGATTTTGACCCTGTTCCGGCCACGATTTCTATTCGTTCATTTGAAATATATACTGAAAGCTCCATCCTCTTTTCTCCTTACATCGTTCCACTTGCCTCAATCTCTGCATACATATTTAACAACGGAAGCATCACAGCAATCATAATCATTCCGACAATTACTGCCATCACAATAATCATCGCCGGTTCCAAAAAGCTAATCAGACGTGATATTGCCTGCTCAGATTCATACTCAAAATTGTCAGCCGCTGAGATAAGCATGGTATCAAGACTTCCTGTCTCCTCACCAATCGCTACATTTCCTGCCAGCTTTTTATGAAAGCCATCAATATGTGCCAGAGCATCTGACAAGGACTCTCCACGCCTCACCATAGCAATTGTTTCATCAAATTGAGATTCCAAATAACGATTTCCAATCGTATCTTTGCTCACCTGAAGCGCTGTCACAATAGGCAGACCGCTTGTGTAAAGAGAACAAAGTGTTCTTGCAAAACGCGCTGTATAAATCGTCTGAATCAAAATGCCAATTTTAGGAATCTTTAACTTAATTCGATCCACCGCTAAACGAATCTGCGGAAGCTCAAGCACTGCTTTTGCAATCACATATAAAACAGCAATGCCAAACAATACCCACATCCAGTTTCTCTTCATAAAACCAGATGCAGCCATCAGTACCACTGTCACAGCTGGCAACTCCAAATTAGCAAACACATCCATAAATTTTGGCATAATATAGCAAAATAAAATCATGACAACCACAACAATTACTCCGCACAAAATCTTTGGATACAGCGTAGCGCTCTTAATCTTTGCACTTAAACGATACTCCTTTTGATAATGCTCTGCCATTCTAAGTGCTGTCTGATCCATACGGCCTGACTCCTGTGCTGCGCGAAACATATTTATGAGCAGCTCTGGAAAGGCATCTCCCTGATCCTTCATCGTATCAGCAAATGAATTTCCACGGCGGACACTTCTAATCATGTTTTCATATATTGCCTTTTGTTTTGGCTTAATCGTCTCCTCTGCCTGCATCAGATTAAGAGCCCTCACAAGCGGAACACCTGCGCCAAGCAAAGTTCCAAGCTGCCTACAGAACTCAGAAAGCTGCCTTGGAGTAAGACGATATGTATTTTTTTTCTCCTTTTGTGCCAGACGGCAGGAAATCAAAAACAGATTTTCTCCCCTTAAAAGCTCGTAAAGTGCAGCCTCATCAGCTGCCATAAGCTGCCCTTTTTTCTTCTTTCCTGCGACATCCTTCGCCGTATATTGATACTTTGGCATAATTCCCCCCTTTTAAAAAATTATGGATAGATACCAGGAAAGCAGCCATTCTCCCACAAATAAAGTCAGCGCTGTCCCTGCGCACAAAAACGGGCCAAATGCAAAATGCTCTTTTGCACCCTTTTTCTTTGACAAGAGAAGTCCGATTCCATAAATACCTCCTGAAAATACAGCAAGCATAAACGCAGTCAGACTCATTTTCCAGCCAAGAAAAAATCCGATCACCGCCATCAGCTTAATATCTCCGCCGCCAAATGCTCCAGGCACAGCAAGCGTTATTGCAAATAGTGGCAGACTGACTGAAAGAACTCCAATCAGCCGTTCTGTTAATGTGACATCTGGAAATGCAAATACAGCCATCGCCGCTGGCACTATGCAGGCAATAACAAGACCATTTGGAATCTCCATTGTCTGCTGATCAATCTGCGCAATGATTAATAAAAGTGTCAGCAAAGAAAATACAGTCACAACACAAAGGTTGATCTCATGCCAGTAGCCATTCCAACCTCCAAAACATAATAAACTAATCTCTGCGGTTGCCATTCCCATTGCTTCCGTAACTGGATATCTAGCTGGAATCCGACACCTGCACTGTCGGCATTTTCCTCTAAGAAGCAGCCAGCTGACTACCGGAATCATATCATACCAGGCAAGTGTATGACCACAAGATGGACAATATGATCTTCCCTTTACAAACGAGATTTTTCTCGGAAGTCTGTCTGCAACAACATCTGCAAATGAAAATATACAGCCCCCCATCAGTATGAAGGGAAGGCTGTATATCAATTCAATCCATGTCATTTTGCCACTTACTCGATTTTGATCGTTCCATCTGTAATCGTGCAGGTATTTTTTATTCCGCTGTCGGTTACACTGACAGAAATAACCTTTCCAGCCTCAACTGTAATTGCATAGTTTCCACTTCCATACTGCGTCAAAAGACCGCCAGAAAGCGAATCTACATCTGCAAGATTCTTATCGTCTGAAAGGATATCTGTAGTATTGCCGTTTGCATACTGCTCGCTCGCTACTGTCTGAGCTGCCAGATAAATGCTTCTTGTGTTTGCTGTCAGTGTCTTTTCCTTTGCCTTGTCGATATAGCCATTTAATGCACCTAACATCAGAGATGCCAAAATACCGATAATGACAAGCACTACGATAATTTCAACAAGTGTAAAACCCTTTTTGTTTTCCTTAGCTTTCTTTAATTTCTCTGCAAATGATCTCATTTTGCTCCTCCTGACTTAATCAATCGTAAAATCCTGATCGTTTTCATCTACATCCTTTGCATGCTCATTTAAAGAAGACCAATTGTCTGATACAACAATTGCACCCTTATCAATGATTTCCATCTTTGCAGTAGCAGATGAATTATACGCTGTATTCGGTGCCAGGTACTGAGCTGTAATGTCACCCGTCCAGCATGCAACACCTATGACATTGCACTGAGAATCATACTCAACTACGCAGCCTGTATCAGAACCAACATCTGGATTTTGCTTTACACCTGAAAGCTCCTGCACCTGTGTACGCGGACGATACGCCGTCTTTCCTGAATAAACCTCAGATCCAACTGTATTAGCCGCTAATACTACACTTCTGCAGTCAGCAAGCACTTCCTTTTCCTTTGCCTTGTCTATGTAGCCATTCAGTGCACCTAACATCAAAGACGCCAAAATTGCAATGATAACCAGCACGACGATCATCTCAACCAGAGTAAAACCACCCCGGTTCTTTTTGCATTGTAAAAACCGCTCTCTTATCTTCCCCATAGATTTTCGACCTTTACCTTTCCAATTCTTTCTTACATCAGAATAGCATGATATGGATTATTTTTCAAGTTGTTTCTCTATTACAACTTATTGAAATATATTACTTTCACTGCTCATATGTATCACGAAGACTTCTTACCTTAAGTGTTTTTCGCACATTATCTGCGCTAAGCACCTTTCCAGACAGAACATCTTCCTTTCGTATGCAGATTGTTTTTGTCTCTTCCGATGTTAAGTCAAAACAGTTATCGGAGAAAATAACATCATCTTCTATTTCTAACCATACAAACGGTGTAAAACAGTCTGCACTTATCTGTATTTCAATAGTGCCATCCTTTTCTGTTACAGAAGTCTCGATCTGCGGCTGCAAAAGATCCATATGCTTATACGGAACAAAGCTTTCTGCCTCAGTACTTGTCGTGCCGTCCTGCCATGTATAAACTGCCTCTGCAAACACGCGGCGCTTCTTTGATCCGATCACATCTGCAAAATCTCGCTCCAGCATATGAATACTGCTTTGTGCCTTTACTGTCGTCTCCACCGTTTCCTCAAATAATACATTAAGCTCCACATCCCTGATGCGCACTGTTACGGTCAGTGACTGATTCTCAAGTGTCTCATTTGCTGCACTGATAACTGCCTTTGTTCCCTCTGTATAAATATAACCGGCCTTTGGTGCAAAGAAACGGGCTGCCATGTAATGAAGTGCCTTCCAGCGTCCAAAATAGTCGATACTTGCCCATGATGCCACTGGCCAGTTATCATTTAACTGCCAATACAGCGCACCCATGCAGCGTCCTCTGTTTGCTCTCCAGTGATCTACTCCTGCCTTAATTGCAATACCCTGAAGCACCTGACTTACATATACTAAGCTGTCAAAGTCCTTTGGATAACGGAAATTCTCGGAAATATAATATAAAATCTTTCCGTTTGCTGTACCATTTTTCTGATGACTCTCCATAACTGGTGAGAAAATATTGCAGTCCTGCGGCAGTGCAAATGTATCAATTGTCTTTCTTTCCGGGAAGGACTGGAATCCAAACTCAGAACAGAAACGGAAATAATGACTGCGATAATCTGAAAATGGCTTCATGCCATGCCATACATCCCAGTAATGGCAGTCTCCTCTGTCATGATCGTCTGGATTATCAAGACATCCGCCTGATGATGGTGATGATGGCCAATAAAATGTCGCATGATCCTCTGCCTTTGTTACCTTCGGAAGCACGTATTCAAACTGCTTGATATAATCTCCCTTGAGCAGTGGACTATGTGTCTCTGAAATACCCCAATGATCCCATGCAGACTCTAGTTCATTATTTCCGCACCATAGTCCCAGACTTGCATGGTGACGCAGACGGCGCACATTATCTACTGTTTCCTGACAAATATTCTTTTCAAACTCTTCTGTAAAGTCATAGACATTGCATGCATACATCAGATCCTGCCATACAATCAAACCATACTGATCGCACAAATCATAAAATGTATCAGATGGATAATAACCGCCGCCCCATACACGAAGCATGTTATAGTTAGCTTTTACAGAAGAACGGATCAATGCCTCTATGCGCTCCTTCGTGATCCATGGATAGATGCAGTCCTCTGGAATATAATCAGCTCCCATCGAGAAAATATAGATACCATTTATTACAAATGCAAACTCATTTCCCCACTCATCCTTCTTTGTGCTGACTATAAGTTCACGAAGACCAATAGAATATTCCTTTGAATCAAGCACGCACTGATTGTTATCCACCAAAGATACCTGCACCTTATACAGTGGCTGATCCCCAAGCCCATTGCACCACCAAAGCTTTGGCTGCGCTACCAAAATTTCTGCACAGACTGCTTCTTTTATTGTCGGCAAAACGACTTGCTCTATCTGCACGCCTTTTGGATCTGTCAATGTGACTATTACTTTTGTATTCTCTAAATTTGTATCCTGTTCAGGCTTCACCTCCACACTAAGAGAAACTATATCAGACTGCTCAACTGCCTCAATATATTCCTCTTGAGACAGCTCACCCATCTGAGGGCGCTCTTTCCATGTGTGCTTCTGACGAATTACCACATCCTCAATGCGGCCTGCATTATAACACTCCAGATATAAATCTCTCCAGATGCCTATATCTGGCAGCTGTGCGCCCCAGTCCCAGCCAAACATAGAATGTGCCTTTCTAATATACTGATTGCCTAAAATACCACCTGTTGGCTCATAGGTAATCTCCTTTCCCGGCGTTGCCTCATACTCACGAATATAAGTCAGCGCTGAGTGAAAGTAAATGCGAAGATGATTTTCCTTTTGCAATGCGTCCTTGCAGTCAAAGCGCCATGTGCGGTGCATATTATCAGCCTTTCCGACTAGCTTCTCATTTACGTAAACATCAGCCAATGTATCAAGTCCCTCGCAGACTAATACGCAGTGCTTCTTATTTAGTTGCTCCTCTGAAATACAAAAATCAGTTTCAAAGACATAATCCTTTGCTAGAAGTTCTCTTGCTTCATATTCATTTTCACGGTAATACGGATCCTGCATTTTACCTGCCTCTAAAAGACCGGATAAAACAGTTCCCGGCACACTCACCGGCGTCCACTCATTGCTGTTTGCCTTGGCAAAACGCCAACCTTCCTGTAAATTAACACGCTCCATCGTCATTCCTCCCAATTATAAATTTCGACTTTGTAAAAAGGCAGCGATTTTCCAGCACATATCTTTGCGCTGAAAAACCGCTGCTTAAACTTATCTGAATAGTATCAGATTTTAATGACTTTTATAGTAGTTGATCAGGCAGCCATCAAGAATAATCTGTCTCTCATCATCTGTAAGCTGCTTAATCTCCAGCTCAAAACTCTCAAGTGCGTTATCCTTGACAGCATAAGCTGTTACCTTAGGCTGCTTTTCCTTAATAGCATCACGAATACCTGGAACAAAAATATAATCCAGATTTGCAAATGGAAGTTTCTCTGGCTCGAAGATAAATGGAATCATACCCCAGTTAATCAAATTCGAGCGATAACGCTTTGTTGCATACTCTTTCGCAATATTAGCAAGACCGCCAAGTACACGCTGGCAGGATGCTGCCTGCTCTCTTGCAGAACCATCTCCCGGCTTTACTGCATAAATTACAGAGCCAATCTCTGTCTCGCTTGCCTTTACATCTGGGAACAGCTTATGAATCTCATTAAATGCAGCTGCTACCTCATCATCTGCCTGACATGGACACTTTCCATCCTCACGTGCTTCTTCTGCTGCACGAACCTTCTTAGCACGTCCAACATACTCCGGATCCTTTCTTGAGAGCGTAAACTCAGCAAGACCAAGCGGATTAGAACGGAATGATGATGTTTCACCAGATGGAATCAGTTCATCCGTTGTCGTTACAGGATCGTGGATCTCAGATACAACCTTTAATAAGATATTATCGGTCAGCGGTACCATTGATGGCCAATCCTTGATATTTGGTCCAAACTGAATTTCTACAGATGGATCTGCCTTTCCTACACCATTATAAACACGCTTCTCGTAGATATGACTGTCAAAATAGTACTTTGGCTTTGTAAAGTTCACATCAATATCAGTTGCTGCTGTCAGGCGGCCCTTATTAAGTGCTGTCGCTGCAATTGAACGTGCATCCATAAGTGCAACTGATGCGATCTGTCCGTTGTTGACCTTTGAACCCTCACGATTTGGGAAGTTTCTTGTTGAGTGGCGAATTGAAAATGCATTATTTGCCGGAACATCACCTGCACCAAAGCATGGTCCACAGAATGCTGTTCTAACAGTTGCACCAGTTTCCATGATCTTTGCAATGCTGCCGTTTCTAATTAATTCCATGTAAACAGGCTGAGATGCCGGATATACACTTAATGAGAAACGTCCGTCACCGATGCTCTGTCCATCTAACATATCGGCAACATCACACAGATTCTCAAAACCGCCGCCTGCACATCCTGCGATAACACCCTGATCAACATACATCTTGCCGTCTCTTACCTTGTCACGCAAAGTAAACGGAACTTTATTTCCAAGACTCACTGCTGCACGCTTCTCTACATCAGCCAGAATATCATCAAGATTAGCATTCAGCTCATCAATCGTATATGCATTGCTCGGATGGAATGGCATTGCGATCATCGGACGAACTGCTGACAGATCAACACATACAACACCGTCATAATATGCCACTGCTCCCGGATTTAACTCTCTATACTCCTCCGGACGTCTGTGTATCTCATAGAAATCCTGTACCTTCTCATCCGTCTTCCAGATAGATGACAGACATGTAGTCTCAGTAGTCATAACATCGACACCTATACGGTAATCAACAGACAAATTGTCAACGCCAGGTCCAACAAACTCCATTACCTTATTTTTTACATAGCCGTTTGCAAATACAGCCTTGATGATTGCCAATGCGATATCCTGAGGGCCAACACCCTTTACAGGCTTTCCTGTCAGATAAATTGCAACAACCTGAGGCATATCAATATCGTAAGTACGGCCAAGAAGCTGCTTTACAAGCTCTGGTCCTCCCTCACCACATGCCATTGTTCCAAGTGCACCATAGCGAGTATGGCTATCAGAACCAAGAATCATCTTGCCACAGCCTGCAAGCATTTCTCTTGCGTACTGATGAATAACTGCTAAATGCGGAGGTACATAGACACCGCCGTATTTTTGTGCACAGGAAAGGCCAAACATATGATCATCCTCGTTGATGGTTCCGCCCACCGCACAAAGACTGTTATGGCAGTTAGTTAAAACATACGGAACTGGAAATTTCTCAAGTCCGCTGGCTCTTGCTGTCTGGATAATTCCAACAAAGGTAATGTCATGTGAAGTAAGACGATCAAACTTCACTTTTAAATGCTCGTCGTCCCCTGATGTGTTATGCGCCTGCAGAATCTTATATGCCATCGTCTGCTTTGCCGCTTCCTCTTTTGAAATTGTACGGCCTGTCTTTGCCGCTACTTGCACTGCCGCATCTGCATTGTCTGCGATCAGCTCTTTTCCGTCAATCAGGTATGCACCACTTTCAAATAATTGAACCATACTGTATGTACCTCCATGCTGTCTTGTGCGTATCTAAGCCAGGCAAAAACCTAACTTAAATTCCATTATAGTTTACTATAAAAGATTTTGCAACCTGATACTATTTTAATTTTACTTGTAATTTTCTTACAGATTAGCTATAATGACAGTAATAGTGAAACGTTCTCTAATAGTGAAAGAAAGGAATCAAAAATCATGAAGTTTATCACAATCGGCGAACTTTTAATGCGTCTTTCCCCTCCGGATTATGAGAAGATCCGCACTACCAGCTCTTACGTTGTCAATTTTGGCGGTGCTGAGGCAAATGTTGCTGTCTCTTTAGCAAACCTTGGCGTTGATACTACAGTATTTACTGTCCTTCCTGACAATGATATCGGACGAAGCGCAGTCCGCTCCTTAAAGGCAAATGATGTACATACATCCCCTATTATCTTCGGCGGCGAGCGCATGGGCGTTTATTTCCTTGAGGAAGGAATCGGTGTACGTTCCTCTAAAGTAATTTATGACCGCAAGCATTCCGCCTTTGCAGAATATGACTATACTACTGTTGACTTTAAGGCTTTGCTTGAAGGCTATGACTGGCTTCACTTAAGCGGAATCACACCGGCACTTTCTAACAGCTGCCAAATCTTAATCGAAGCTGCAATCTACGCTGCAAGACAGCTCGGCATGACAATCAGCTTTGACTGCAATTACCGCAGTATGCTGTGGAGCTTCGATGAGGCAAGAGATATCATCAGTCGTTACCTTCCATATGTCGATGTGCTTATTGGTATTGAGCCACTTCACTTACAGGATGAAAATGGTCATGATTTAAAGGATGGCATGTCCATGCAGCCTGATTACGAAGAGCAAGACCGCATCTTCCAGGCAATGGCAGACCGCTATCATTTCAAAGCAATTGCAAGACATGTTCGCTACACCCACTCAAGCAGCGAAAACTCCTTAAAGGCTTACCTGTATTATAATGGACAGACATACGAAAGCAAGCTTTTCCGCTTCCAAATTCTTGACCGTGTAGGCGGCGGCGATGCCTTCTCATCCGGCCTTATTTATGCTCTCATGAACAATTATAAGCCAAGAGATGTTGTCAACTTTGCCGTTGCTTCCTCTGTTATGAAGCACTCAATTCACGGTGATACAAATATCACTGATGTTGAGAGTATCCAGAGACTTATGAACCAGAGCTTTGATGTACAAAGATAAATAAAATAGAATAAAAGTACAATATGAAGAGGGAGACACAATATATTTTGTATCTCCTCTTTCCATCTATATTGATTATTTATAATTCTTATTTACGAGAAGGTATTCTCCTGCTTTTCCACCTTCCCACTCTTCATGATAATAGGCAACTCCATTTCCAAAATAAACAAATCTGCAATCGTTGCCGCGAGCAATCTCAATTGCTTCTTTTATCGAAAAAAAGCCACATTGATCTGGTGTTATCACATACCCTTTTGAAGTTCCTCCTGATTGCTGAATCACCTTTTGCAATTCTGCATTGCCTTGGACGTCCAATGCTTTAAATAAATTCTGATTTAAATAGGTTCCAAAAAAGAAACGTGAAAGGCCATCTGACCTTTTTCGTGGGCTTTCTAACTCCCACAAGGTTCGTTCCTTTCGATTTGAAATAATAAATAAATCAACCATTTCTTTCTCTATTTTTAAATCAATTTCTTTCTCATCCATCTTCGTTTTCCTTTAATAAAAATGGAAAAAATGCGTTCCCCAATTTATAATCTTGAACATCGGAGTCTCAAGCTCCTTTTTAGCTTCCTTCAATAGCTGCGGTATATCCAGATTCTGAGGACATTTCTTTGTACAGGCACCACAGCCAACACATTTTGCAGCATTTGTTGTCTCTTTTCTAAATGTCGTCATCTGAATATAGCGCCAGCGCGCATGACTGTCCTCTGACAGCTGATTATAGCACTGAAAAACAGCTGGAATATCTACTCCCTTCGGACATGGGCAGCAATAATTGCATCCTGTACAGCCTACCTTTACACTATTTTTGATATCGTTTTTCACATCCTCAATCAGCTGTCTCTCATCATCGGTCAGGCAACCTGGCAATGCCAGTGATGCAGTTTTACAATTCTCATTTACCATCTCCATTGAATTCATGCCAGATAACACACATGTTACCTGTGGCTGATCGTAAAGCCATCGAAGTGCAAGCGAAGCAGCTGACTCATTTACATCAGACTTTGCAATGCGCTTTTTTGCTGTCTCTGGAAGCATTCCAACAAGGCGACCTCCGCGAAGAGGCTCCATGATAATCACTGGAAGTCCTTTTTCTGCCGCGTATAAAAGACCCTTTTTTCCGGCCTGAATGTTTTCATCCAAATAGTTATACTGAATCTGACAAAAATCCCAATCAAATACATCTACAACTGGCTTAAAATTCTCGGTATTGCCGTGATAGGAAAACCCGATATTTCGAATCTTTCCGCTGTCCATTTTCTCCTTGATCCAATCCTCAAGCCCCATCGCTTTTAAGCGGTTCCAAGAAGCCAAATCATTCAGCATATGCATCAGATAATAATCAATATGATCAGTCTGCAAAAGTTCCAGCTCCTGATTAAAGATTTTTTCTGCCTGCGCAACTGATCTCACCATATACTGCGGAAGCTTCGTTGCGATATAGATCTGATCTCTGCAATTGTTCTCAACCAGAATGCGGCCAAGCACTTTTTCATTATTTTTATAGACATATGCAGTATCAAAGTAGTTTATACCCTGTCTGATGGCCTCCATAACCTGATCATTTGCCTTTTGAAAATATTCTCCTGTTCCACTTCCCTCAAATCGCATACATCCAAATCCTAGTAAAGAGATGTCATTGCCTTTTCTATCCTTTCGATACTGCATTCTGTTTTCCTTTCCTTAATATATGATAAAGCTATTCGTGCCGATCATCTCGTCAAATGTTCATCTTCCACAGCTAGACTTGCATATCTGGCAAATCCTTTGCATCTGACACCTTCGCAATTCAAATTGAAACCAGCGTAATCCAATATCTCTGCTCCACCACACCGTCTTCTTCAAACTCAGACTCCAATACACCACCGTTATTCGTAATTGATTTTGCTGATCCAATATTGGTCTTATCGCAGGTCATTAGCACCTTGTTAATGCCAAGTTCTTTGCATTTTTCAAGAGCCAGACCAATCATCGCTGTCGCATAACCTTTTCTTCTCTCACTCGGACGAATCCCATCGCCAATATGCCCACCACTCTTATAAAGACTTTCGTTTAAATAATGGCGAATATTCACAGCACCGACAAAAATATTGCGGTCGATATCCAAACAAAAATAGACAGAGTCCGGCACAAGACCAGGCTTTTCACCTTCTTTTGTCTCCAGATTTTCCAAATAGTACTCAAAATCATGGTAATCATTCTTTCGAATTGCATATGGAGAGAAGTCCTTTTCGACTGCCAGCCACTCATCCATCATATCTGTCAGCTGCTTCTTATATTCAGCAGTCAGCTTTACTAGTTTAATATTCACTACCATTTTCCTCCAAACTTCAACTCTATTTTTCATGACAGCTCACTTAACGAACCCTTTCCGATACGTCAACTCGAGTCTGGCACTTTTTTCACTACTATAATACAAATGCTATCTTACCGCAAGCCCAAATCGTTGTTCCTAGATGGATAAGTTTGATCTTTATATTATAATTTGGTTTCAAATCATTTTTCATCTTTTATACTCGATAAAATCCCTAATATATCCAATTTTATCTTTTATACTAGATAAAATTGTAATATTTGCTTGTTTTATCTAGTATACTAGTGATATGATATACTCACTATTATATGAAAGGAGCCTCTTTTATGATTAAACGTGAATTATATATGAAACGCATCCGACCATTTATCGGAAGCGATTTAGTCAAGGTTATGACTGGTATCCGTCGCTGTGGAAAATCCGTTATGCTAGAACTAATAAAAGACGAATTAAAAGCATCCGGTGTTGATTCGTCCCAATTTATCTCAATTAACTTTGAGGATATGAGATACACCTACCTGCAAACTGCACAGGCTCTGCATGATGAAATCACAAAGCTTGCTTCTTCCATTGATGGAAAAGTCTACCTTTTCTTTGATGAAATTCAAGAAGTAACAGATTGGGAAAAATGCATTAATTCTCTACGAATCACGCTTGACTGCGACGTTTACATTACAGGTTCGAATGCCAAACTGTTGTCCGGCGAACTTGCTACCTATCTTGGTGGCCGATATGTTGAATTTATTATTTATCCTTTTTCATTTGCAGAATTTCTTGAATTGTACCATCTCACTGCACCAGATGAATCAATTTCAAGCTGTTTTCAAAAATATCTTGTATCGGGTGGTATGCCATACTTGTCTAACCTTCGTTATGCCGAGGAACCATCCATTCAATATTTAACAGATCTTTTTAACTCAGTTCAGTTAAAAGATATTGTCAAAAGAAACAAGGTTCGCGATGTTGATCTGCTAGAGCGAATCACAGCTTATATTATGTCAAACATAGGGACACCATTTTCTGCTTCCTCTTTGGTGAAATTCTTAAAAAATGAGAAACGTTCTGTCTCTGCAGATACCATTCTCAATTATTTAAAATATTGTTGTGATGCCTACCTATTTTATCAGGTAAAACGTCAGGATCTTCAAGGAAAACAGCTTTTATCTTCAAATGAAAAGTATTATATCGCAGATCACGGTATTCGAGAAGCCGTCTTCGGCGGCAACATGCGCGATATCAATCTAATTCTTGAAAATATCATTTACATGGAACTACTGCGCCGTGGCTACACCGTCACAGTTGGAAAAGAGGGAAACAAAGAAGTCGATTTCGTATGTGACAAGCGTGGAGAGCGCCTCTATATTCAAGTAACCTACCTACTCGCATCACCCGAAACCATTCAGCGTGAATTTGGCGTGTATGATAACATTCGAGACAATTTTCCAAAGTATGTCGTGTCTCTCGATTAATTTGATATGAGCAGAAATGGAATCAAGCACCGCAATATTCGCGACTTTCTACTAGAAGATTCTTGGGCATGATTTAGAACACAGGCGCTTTAATCCTCGTCCATTCAATGACCGAGTCATTCATCATCTGATACTTGCAATCTTCGAGTTGTACTGATATACTGTATCTTATCAGGGGCGCAATCTCCCCTGAGGTCAGTTCACGAAACTCCAGTTTATCCGTGCCTGACTCTAATTGTCAAGAAAGGTGGTTTTAAGATACTTTTATGAAGAAAACACTTGGTATTATCGGTGCCGAGCAGCAGGAAATTGATCTTTTGCTTGAGCATCTTTCACTTGAAAAGACCGTCAAAAAGGCCGGACTGTCTTTCTTTTGCGGTACCATCCATGAGTATCCTGTTGTTATCGTAAAGGCCGGAATCGGAAAGGTGAATGCAGCAGCCTGCACACAGATGTTAATTGATCTGTTTGATGTAAAGATGATCGTAAACACAGGTGCTGCCGGATCCTTAGATTCCCGCATCAATATTGGCGATATTGTTGTCTCCACTGAGGTGATCCAGCATGATCTCGACGTTACAGATCTTGGCTATAAGCCAGGTGATGTTCCAGGTACTGGAAAGGTATTTACCTCTGACAAACTGCTCCATGATCTGGCTGTTTCCTGCAGCCATGAGGCAAATCCAGATGTTACAGTCTATGAGGGCTTAATCCTAACTGGAGACCAGTTTATTTCCGGACAGGAAAAGAAAAATTGGCTTATTGACACCTTCCATGGTCTTTGTGCTGAGATGGAAGGCGGTGCAATTGCCCATGTTGCTTATTTAAATGAAGTTCCATTTTTGATCATTCGTTCAATCTCCGACAAGGCAGACGGAAGTGCAACTATGGATTACACACAGTTTTCCAAGATGGCATCATATCACTCTGCACGCCTCGTTGAAGCATTGATTGAAAAACTGTTGGCACTATAATTATTTTACTTGAATCATCACCCCTACTTGGGTGCATACTATTTAGCGAAAGGAGTTTTACTATGTCCGTTTTAACTATTACAAAAAGCAATTTTGAAGAAACCGTTTTAAAGTCTGACAAGCCAGTACTGCTTGATTTCTGGGCTTCCTGGTGCGGTCCGTGCCGTATGCAGGGTCCGATTATTGATCAGCTTGCCGCTTCTCATTCCAACGTCGTATTTGGAAAGGTAAATGTAGATGAGGAGCCAGATCTTGCTTCCGAGTATGGCATCACCTCTATCCCAACTCTGATTATCTTTAGAGATGGCAGAGTGATTGATCAGGTAACAGGTGTTACCTCTAAGGCTTCTATTGAGCGGATGCTTGGCCTGTAATCCTGCATTATTTTAAAATAAGATAATAATAGGATTTTTGACTCCCCCGTTTTTTATAAGACGGGGGAGTTCACATGTTTAATTTGAAAGGCTATACATATCTATAAGAAATAAGCACGTTTTACACATGGTTCAGGCAGCACTGATCGCCGCCATGTATGTCGTTTTAACTTGGGTTGCCAATCTTTTAAGACTCGCAAATGGTGTTATTCAGGTTCGATTCTCTGAGGCACTGACCATTTTACCATTTTTTACACCAGCAGCAATTCCAGGACTTTTTGTTGGCTGCATCATCAGTAACACCATCACCGGATCTGCAATCTGGGATATTTTGTTTGGCTCACTTGCCACACTGATCGGTGCTTTCTTTACTTATAAGCTGCGCCATATCAGCAAATGGCTGGCACCTCTGCCGCCAATTTTAGCCAATATCCTTGTTGTTCCGCAGGTTCTTCGCATCGTCTATGGTGCACCAGACTCCATCTGGTACTTAACAGCTACAGTTGGCATAGGTGAGGTAATCTCCTGCGGCATACTTGGAATGCTTCTTTTGTTTGCACTGCAAAAGAATGCCAATCAGATTTTTCAATCATAATCACAAAAGCCACACTCAGTAAATGGGTGCGGCTTTTTTAATTACATCATTTCTTTTAATTCATCTGGTGTAAAGACATACTTAGAATTGCAGAACTGACAGCAGGTCTCAATATTCTCTCCTGCATCAATCATTTCCTGAATGTCTGATTTTTTAATGCTTGCGATTCCTCGTGCAAAACGCTCCTTACTGCATCCACATTTAAATGAGACAGCCAATCGATCAAGAACAGCAAGTTCCATATCGCCAAGAAGCTCCTGCAAAATATCTTCCGGTGTTTTTCCACTGTCGAGCATTGCCGTTACTGAAGATACTTTTGCCAAACGCTTTTCTAGTGCAGAAATGGTTTCTTCTGATGCATCTGGCATAAGCTGAATAATAAATCCTCCTGCCTGACGTACAGTATTGTCCTTATTCATAAGCACGCCTAATCCAACGCTAGATGGTGTCTGCTCGGAGACAGCAAAATAATATGTCAAATCCTCGGCAATCTCTCCGCTTACAAGATCTGTCTGTCCCACATACGGATCCTTCAGACCAATATCTTTGATTACGCTTAGCACACCCTTTCCAATAGCACCTGCTACATCAAGTTTTCCAATAGAATTTGCCTGAATAAGTACAACCGGATTTTGCGCATATCCCTTTACATGGCCATGAGAATCAGCTGTTACTGTCAAAGAACCAATTGGGCCATCACCCTGAATCTTAACAGTCAGAAGCTCTTTATCTCCCTTCAGCATGCTGCCCATCATGACAGCTGCTGTCATTGTGCGTCCTAAAGCTGCGGTAACAACCGGACTTGTATTATGTGCATTTCTTGCATATTCTGTAAGATCTCTTGTGGTTGCGGCAAACGCACGGATCTGACCATTTGCAGCAGTCGCACGAATCATATAGTCACTCATGTTTCTTCCTCTTTTCTTTATAAGTTTTGCAGCGGTGTTTTTCCCTTTTCGCGTGCTATTATGTACACACGATCGGTATCTTTCGTTGCAGGTGCACCATTTTTATCAATTGCAGAAAGAAATATCATGCCCGACTCTTCAATTGCACAGCGCACCTCATCAATAGAAAACGCACGCTGCTCATGATATTCGTCAAAACGTTCATAACGATTATCCTCTTCCTGCACAAACAGCGTCAGCGCATAGCTGTTGATTCGTTTTTCTTCATCATAATCATTATCCCAAATAAAGCTTACCTCTTCATCTGCATCACAAAAACTCTGACAGCCAATACTCTTAAAATAATGGTCAGTCTTTAGATCAAATAAAAATATGCCATTTGGATCCAGATAATTATTGACAAGACGGCACACATTAACAAGATCATCGTATTCAGTCAAGTAATTCATTGTGTCACACAAGCTAATTACCGCGCGCACAGTTCCGTAAAGCTCAAACTCTCTCATATCCTGATTCAGATATAAAATAGATCTTCCACTTTGCTCACGCTTTTCAACAGCCTCTGCCAGCATTTCTTCTGAATTATCCACACCGATCATGTCAAATCCCTTCGCACCAAACATCTCGGTTAACGTTCCTGTTCCACAGCCTAGCTCTAGCATCAAACCATCCTCAATGCCAAATTTTTTAAGCTGATCGGTTACAAAATTGCACCACTCCTCGTATGGAATTTCCTCCATCATACGATCATAGACAAGTGCAAATGCATGATATGCGTTCATAAATTCCCACGCCTTTCTTTTTTCTCCTCCACAACGGTTCAAGAACTTATTATACCTGATTTGAAGCTAATTTACAAGATTTTGACATCATCCAATAAAATAGAATACAAAATACTAGTGCAAAAGCAACACCAAACACGTTCTGTATCACACGCAAACTTACTGCACCCTTAAGTCCATAAGTCTGCGCAGCAATTGCAAGTGCGCCAAACGTATTAAATACTGCCTGCCATCCATATTTTACTGAAAATCCAACTCCGATTCCTCCGATAATTCCAATATATGCGTATATCGATGGCGGAAGCAGATAATACAATGCAACAAAGCAGATTACACCAGCTACATTTCCAATAATTCTTTTTCTGACTCTATACTGCATATCCTCCATGAAAGGTACTATTGCTGACATAGCTGCAATACCCGCCCACATTGCTCTCGGCATTTTACATACCTGTGCAATAAAAAGCACTGTTGGAACACAAAGTATCTGGCACAGCTGCCATTTTGTTCTTGAGGATGTAATGTCAAATTCTCTTATAATATCTTTAATTGTTCTCTTATAAGTTCTATTTTTATGATTTCTGAAAAATACAAGACAGGTAAGCAATGCTCCTACCACCATTGCTGCTAATCTCATCTGATAACTTTTTCCTGTCACGTCATATCCATACAAAAGTAAGTATCCCAAAACTAAAGTTGACTGGTTAAACATAAATGGATTGTGACATCCAAAAATAATAAACACTGCAAGTGCTGCTATATTCAAAAGTATACCCAACACAGGTGACACATGATTAGCCAAATGTGGAAATACTGCCATAATTACAAAGAACAATACAAGTAATATCGTTGACTGTCCTGTATGGATTCCCAAATCTGCATTTCTAAATACCATAAGGCATAATAAAACTACTACACCTACAATACTATTTTCATTGCCAAACAAAATGCTAAAAACAGTAACAAAACCAAAGCAAAATATCATTGTGAGCGCAATCTTTACAAGATATACAAGCATATGATATGCTTTTTCCTTCCCTGTCCCACTTGTCTTAAGCATCTTTTTTGATCCTGCCTGATTTAACTGCAATTCCTGATAAAACGTCATATCTTTCCTCCTAGTATTTTATAATTATTGTAATGGGAGCTGCACAACAAACCTGCATCCTCCATATTCGCGATTTTGTGCTTCAATCGTTCCGCCTGCACTGTCAATAATTCGCTTTACAAGTGCAAGACCAAGACCATTTCCTTCTGCCTTATGGGAACCATCTGCCTGATAAAACTTATCAAATATCCTGTTTTTTATTTCCTCGTCAATTCCAGGGCCTTCATCTTCCAAAATAAATTTTACCTGATCATTTTCCTGTTTTAAAAACATCGTAATTATTCCCTGATTAGGACTAAACTTAATGGCATTATCCAAAAGATTTATCCAGATATGCATAAAAAGTCCTTCATTTCCTACATATTTAACAGCCTCCATCTCTACCTGAAATCCAATTTCCTTCTGTGTCCACTTTGATTCTAGAGAAAGTAGTGCCTGTCTAATCTGCTCATCAAGACGATATTTTGTCTTTTTCATTGGAATATTCTGATTTTCCAGCTTAGACAGCAGAAGAATATTTCCAACAAGACAAGACAATCTCTGAGTATTAAACAGGATTTTCTCTACATATTCATTTTGTTCATTCGAAAGCTCCTCACCCTGAAGCAGCATCGTATAACCTTCAATCGCATTTATAGGTGTTTTAAATTCATGTGAAACATTAGAAACAAAATCCATCTGCAGTATGTGTGTCGCACGAAGCTCTTTTGTCATCACATTAAAACTATTATATGATTGTGCCACCTCTGCAATACGGCTACTTGTTTCTAATTGTTTATCAAAATCTCCTTGCGAAACGTCCTTCATTGCCTCGCTAAGCTTTGTGATCGGCTCTAAAACCTTTCTATTTAAAAGTGCTGTAATTAAACCTGCAATCATTGTATTAAAAATCAACAGCCAGACAATCGCAGGAATATTTTCCGGCATTTCCAGAAAATGCTTTAAAAACGCAAAAAGTAATGCTGAAATTATCATCGAACAGGCCAATGCCAGCCAAATAATGCCTGTCAAATATGTGCGAATTTTAAATTCCTTCTCTTTTCTTTTTTTCATGATTTCTTTACCACCTTATATCCAATGCCTCGCATCGTCACAATTTCAAAATCAGAGTTTTCCTTAAATCGATCTCTAATTCTTCCAATATGAACTTCAATCGTATGTGGATCAGCCTCTGTTTCCACTCCCCAGACATCGTCCATCAGTTGCTGTTTTGTAAATGTACGTCCTGGCGATGCTGCCAATTTGTATAAAAGCAGAAATTCCTTTTTCGGAAGCACCTGAATTTCTGAACCTATTTTAACAGTCATTTGATCATAATCAAATTCTGTAGAGCCAATTATAATTTTATGTGCACTAAGGATCTGTGCACGCCTCAGCAAAGCCCCAACTCGTAAAACCATCTCATTTACATTAACTGGCTTTACCATATAATCATCACTTCCTGACAAAAATCCCTGACGCATATCATCAAACGTACCTTTTGCCGTAATCATCAGCACTGGAATCTGATATCCTGCTGCCCGTAGCCTAGAAACAAGCTCATACCCATCCATTACAGGCATCATAATATCAGAAATGATCAGATCGATGTACGCTGTGTCAAGTGTTTCCAATGCCTGCATGCCATCTGATGCGCATTTAACCTGATATCCATTTTTTTCAAGTACTTTTTGAAACAATTGACTCAATTCCTTATCATCTTCTACAATTAAAATATTAAACATATATCCTCCATAATTAAAACAAAAATCGTACCCATCCAAGCAAATGCTGTACTAAGAAAATCTTTATTTGTTTCTTTTTTGTTAATGCAATTGGCTCCACATGATATGGATTATTGTATGTTCCGTCTTCCAACACCTGTCTTGACATTTTTTCATACGTCATCATGCCTTCCTCAAGCTGTTTGTTAATTTCACTGCTTCGGATGACTAACATAAGCTCTGTATCAAGATATGCACTTCTCATATCCATATTAAAAGAACCTATCACTGATAAATTATCATCAATCAAAATACTCTTTCCATGATATGAGAAACCGCCTTCATACTCCCAAATATCAATCCCTGTATCTACGATTTTATCCCTGTTTAATGCATAATCTGCTGAACCAAACGGATTCCCATTATTTGCAGCAGAATTTGTCATGACAGAAAATTCTGAAACATTCTTCGCAACATCCGCCCATGTATTATACATCATTTCATTGCAAATGATATACGGTGTATGGATCTTTACACGTTCTTTTGCATTTTTCATAAGCTCTCCAAGCGTATACCAAACCACAGGCTCTTTTGCACCTGTATGGATAGGATTTGACACCAGCGTAATCTTTTCTGTCTCAAAGGTTTCATCTGTATAATCACTGTCAAAAATACACTCTTTATACTCTGCAGCATATTCTTTATATTCTTCTTCCATTCTTAAGGCTGCTTTCTTCACAGAAGCCTTATCTGCCAATTTTTTATCTTCATGAAAATAAGCACAGTCATCCTGTTTCCATATATTTTCAAAATAATCCAGCAATTGGCTAACAGAATTTTCCTTCTGTGGATTCTCGCATATAACAAGGACATCTCTGTCATAATTTTTATATTTTTCAAAATCACCAAGAAAATAATTATACGTATTTCTTCCACCAAGAATATATATACTTCCATCTGCTATCAAATATTTATCATGCATCCTTCCCATCATTTTCCATGGTGTTAATGGATTTGCCCGATTATAAATCTTCACTTCAATATTTTCATGAGAAGATAACGCATAAAAATAAGGATTCCATTCCATAGCAGTCCAGCTTTCAAAGCCATCTGCTAGTATGCGAACTTTAATGCCTCTGTTTGCAGCCTCAAGAAGAGCTCCCATAATCAGCTTTCCGCTCTCATCAGAGTGAAATGCAAAAGTAGATAAAATAATCTCTTCCCTTGCATTTTGTATCAAACGGATTCTCTGTAAAAGAGCTTCATTGTTTTCTTCTATAATCGTGGCTCGTTCTGGGTTCTCACTAATCTGATTCCAATTTTTAATTTCCTCTTGAACTGCTGTTTTTGTTTCAGAAGATACTTTAGGCTGTTTTTTATATGCAGTGTAAATCCCAATTGCTTCATAAAAAATAATGACAAGAATCACTGCCAGTATACAAAAAATAATTTTTTGGATTTTACGCTGTTTGCTCATAGTATATTATCTTCCTTTCTTAATTGCTGCCTGTAGCATACAAATGCAAGCTCAATTAAACCTCAACAGAGGCTGACTTTTCCCAAAAACACTTTATTTTATTTACAAAAACAAAAAAATCCAGTATACTCATTGTATGGTGAATCTACATTGACATGATCTCTCACAAAGGAAAGGAAACAATATGATTTTATCCTATATCCGAAAAAATCAGTGTAAGCGCCTTTTTTACCCGCTGATGCTGCTTGGCGTCGTGATTTTTCTTGTCTGGCGCTCGCCTGTCACTGAATATGTGACAAAACGCACCATCAGCAATGCCGTGCTCATCAATGATTCCATGGCAAAAAAGGTTTTATATGCGAAAATTAAAACAGGAACTCTCTACTACAGCGGCGAGGACTGTCTGGCAGGCGGTGAGCTCGTTGGACATTATTACTACGAGCTTATAGGCGGAAGCTGCCATTTTTATCTCATCCGTGCTCTGGCCGGCTATCCAGCTTCCAAAACACTTGAAGGACAGACTATTATAGGGCGCGTTGATGCTTTTGAACCCGAAATTCTAGATCCGCTCACACAAAAGCTTGCTGAAGATATTTCATGGGATGCAAAATCCCTTAAAAGCGTTTGCCAGAAATATTTTGTCAACCAGACTGCCTATCTAAACAGGCGTGAAATTGTGCTTATGGTTGTCCTCCTTTTGGTGTTTGTCTTAATGATTGTGGTTTTTATTCGCACATTTTTATATATCATAAATCCACGTCTAACAAAAACCTACCGAAATCTGGAGCACTATGGCAATCCTGAGAAAATTTTAAATGATGTGGAAAAACAAATTCGTCGAAGGATTCTTCTGCAGACAAAGACACTTATTCTAACGCCTCGCTATCTTGTTGAGCTCTCTGATGATATATGTGCCATTATCCCACTTCCGGAAGTATTATGGATCTATGATCATGCTGCTATGCGCCGGACCATAAAGGGACGCCAGTTAAGCTATACAATCCATGTTGTCACCATGAAGGGTGAGGAATATACACTGACTGGAAAATCACACCGTGAAGTCAGCGCTATATATCACGAGCTAAATACTCGTTATCCGAATTTTTTCTTCGGTTATTCAAAAGAACATCAGGAAATGGTTCAATATGTATTGCATGAAATGAAAAACGAAAAAGCATAAGAAATCTGTATATAAAATGAATCAGAGGACATAATAAAAATGTCAGAAATCTAGCGGCATTTTAAATGCCGCAGTCAGCTGACAGGCGGTTATGATTCCCCCCTCTAAACCGCAAAGCTTACAAATGATATCATTTATTATTTATCCTCCCCTTTCAAAGAAGAGCCTGCGCAGATGCACAGGCTCTTTCTTCTATAGAAGACATATGATACCCACGTCTTGTGACTTTTCGACCCTTGTATCACTTTGAGATTGCTTCAAATGCTTCCTGAAGATCATAAATAATATCATCAATATTTTCTGTACCAATTGAAAGACGAATGGTGTTTGGCTTGATTCCCTGCTCTGCCTGTTCAGCCTCGTTTAACTCAGCATGTGTAGTAGATGCCGGATGAATAACAAGAGACTTTACATCTGCTACATTTGCAAGCAGTGAGAACAGCTTCAGCTGATCAATAAACTCTTGTGCTTCCTTTGCGCCGCCCTTAATCTCAAATGTAAAGATAGAACCGCCGCCATTTGGGAAATACTTCTTATAAAGAGCCTGCTGCTCTGGGTCTTCTGATACTGACGGATGATTTACTTTTTCTACAAGCGGCTGTTTCTTTAAGAAATCTACAACCTTAAGTGCATTTTCTACATGTCTCTCTACACGAAGTGACAATGTCTCAAGTCCCTGCAGGAAGATAAATGCATGGAACGGCGAAAGAGTTGCACCTGTATCACGAAGTAAAATAGCACGGATTCTTGTAACAAATGCTGCAGGACCTGCTGCGTCTGCAAAGCTAATTCCATGATAGCTTGGATCTGGCTGTGTCAGCTGCGGGAACTTTCCTGATGCTTTCCAGTCAAATGTTCCTCCATCTACAATGACACCTCCGATGGTAGTTCCATGACCACCGATAAACTTTGTTGCAGAGTGTACTACTACGTCTGCACCATACTCAATTGGTCTTACAAGATACGGTGTTGCAAATGTATTATCAATAACAAGCGGAATCTGATGCTTGTGCGCAATCTTTGCAATTTTCTCAATATCAACAACCTCTGAGTTTGGATTTCCCAGTGTCTCAATAAAAACCAGTTTTGTATTCTCCTTGATAGCGCCCTCAATCTCTTCATAATTAAATGGATCTACGAATGTTGTGTTGATACCATATGATACGAATGTATGTGCCAGCAAATTGTAGGTACCACCATAGATATTTTTTGCTGCAACAACATGATCACCTGCAAATGCCAGATTCTGGATTGCATATGCAACAGCTGCTGCGCCAGATCCAACTGCAAGTGCTGCAACACCACCCTCAAGGCTGGCAATTCTCTTCTCAAATACATCCTCAGTCGGATTAGTCAGTCTTCCGTAAATGTTGCCGGCATCCTTTAATGCAAAACGGTCAGCTGCATGCTGAGAGTTATGAAATACATAGGAAGATGTCTGATAAATCGGAACGGCTCTTGCATCTGTTACTGGATCAGCTTCCTCCTGTCCTACGTGAAGCTGCAGTGTCTCAAACTTTAATTTTCTTTCCTTTAATGTACTCATATTTAAATCCTCGCTTTCAGGTGGTGTTTTTTGTTTCACTGTCTGTATTATAGCGAAGGCGCCTGTCTTTGTCTAATACACAAAAGCAAACGCCTGTTATTGGATTCTCCTATAGCTATATTGGATGATTAAAGTGGTTTTTCATCACTTCAGCACCAGATTCTTGTATTTTGCAAGCTCATTAACATAAAGCTGCGCCAGTTCACTTAACTGAATACTTTTTCTCTTCACATATCCGATTGTCATGACCTCTGTTTCCTTAAGCGGAACTGCCGCATAGTCACTTCCGTTTAACTCCTCACAAATAATACCTGAACACAAAGTATAACCATTTAAGCCAACCATCAGATTTAGCATACTTGCTCGGTCATCTACCTGAATTGTCTGTTTATACTCATAGGTACTAAAAACCTCCTCTGCAAAATAGAAGGAATTTGTCTTTCCCTGATCAAACGTAAGACAAGGATACTTTTCAAGCTCCTGTAAGCTAACACTAGACTTTGATGCAATCGGATTTTTCTTCCACACATATACATAAGTATTGCAGTCAAACAGTGGGATAAACTCAAGCTCACTCTCATGAATCAGCTTCATCAAAATCTTCCTATTAAAATCACTCATATAAAGAATACCAATCTCGCTGATAAAATCCTTTACATGCTCAATAACAGTTCCCGTCTTTGTCTCATGAATTGCAAACGCATAATCGTCCATACCAAATTCCTTTACCATCTCAACAAATGCTTTAACGGCAAAAGTATAATGCTGCATGGAAACGGCAAAGCGCTTCTTTGTTTGTGTCTTCTCTACGTATCGCTGCTCCATCAAACGATACTGCTCAACAACTTGTCTGGCGTAGCCTAAAAATTCATTTCCCTCCGTTGTCACAAGGATGCCTCTGTTTGTTCGTCCGAATATACGGATTCCAATCTCTCTCTCAAGTTCCTTTACTGCCTCTGAAAGACTCGGCTGAGAAATAAATAATTTTGCTGCTGCCTGATTCATTGATCCACAGTCCGCGACGGCAATCGCATATCGTAATTGCTGTAATGTCATTGCTACCGTCTCCTATTTTGTATGTTAGTATATGATACAGAAAAAGGCCCTGCTCTCTGCAGGGCCAAAAGGGAATAAAAAGGGGAGGGATGCCGATTACTTCATCGGCTATGAAAAAGATATATGAATGTCCAGTTGATTTCTCAACTGTGCCTACATAATAACCGATAAATGTGTTCAATTTTTGTCCAAACTTTTAACGATTTGTGAATGGACGGCCTTTTTTCCACTTTTTTTTCATTTTCCGCAGAGTTTTACTATTGCAAGCGCAAAAATTTCCGCACTCATCACAAGCTGATCAATAATAACGAACTCATCTGGTCCATGCATATGGTTATCTACAGATGGATCTGCACATCCACATGCCACACCATTTTCAATATGATGCACATAGGTTCCTCCACCTATTGCAAGTGGCTCTCTCACTTCACCAGTCACATCTGTATAAGTCTCAAGTAAGGTTTTTACAAGTTCAGAATCCTTTGGAACATAATGAGGCGGATTCAGCGGTGAATCATTTGGCTCAAAGCCGGCATCTGAAAGCTTCTTTTGAACAACATTCTTTGTATTTTCCTCTGTTGCACTGTTGCATGCACGGCAATCAAAGGTTCCACTCATCTTTGTATCATTTAATTCAAACAAATCAAGTGTCAGGGTTGTCTTTCCTGAAATTTCATCCTCAAGGTTCACACCAAGTCCTCCTCCGCAGTAATCACCGTGTGGGAACAGAGTAGTTACATTGTGAAGCAATGTCTTTGTCTTGCTTTCTGCAAGCGGTAGGGATGAAAGCAGCTTAAGAAGTGCAGTCAATGCATTGTTTCCATCCATTGGACTTGCCGCATGTGCAGATACACCATCTGCATGAATCATAAGAGCACCATCTTCAGCCAAAGAAACAGTAAACTTCACACCTGTCTCATCTTCAGCTTCTTTTACATATTTATTTAGATCATCTGCTGTCATTCCTTCAACAACGGCATCTGCCTTTGCTGGAACAACATTTACCTTAATTCCACTGACAGCACTTCTTACTCTAGGAAGACCTTCCTCTAGTGAAACTTCTGCTGTAAATGTAGTGTGAAGGCTTCCCTTCTCTAAAAATACAAGCGGAAAATCAGCATCCGGTGAAATTGTCATCGGTGCATGAGTATTCTTTCCAAAATAGTAGGCAATATCAGAACTTCCACACTCTTCATCAGATCCTAAAATCAAACGAACATCCTTATTTAACTCAAATCCAAGGTCACGCACTGCCTTCATTGCATAGAGTGCCGCAACAGCTGGTCCCTTATCGTCAGATGTTCCGCGTCCGTACATCTTTCCATCCTCAACTATAGGCTCAAACGGTGTTGTCTTTGTCCATCCGTCTCCGCCTGGAACAACATCAAGATGTGCCAGAATATCAAGTCCAAGCTCCTTTCCATTGATTACTGTGTCAATCGCATAATTATCCCAGTTTTTTCCTAAAAAGCCGTGCTTCTCAAAAAGAGACAATCCTGCCAAAAGTGCCTCTGCTGCACCCTCGCCATATGGCTTTCCCGGCAGCGCCTCTGCACGAGCACTGTCTACTTTGATCAATGTCTTAATGTCTTCAACCATCTCGTCGCGATGTACGCTAAGATACTCATGAATCTTTTCCTGTACTGTCATAATCTTTCACCTTTCTATATTTGCTATTGGTAGCGTTATGCTACTATGATACCCCTAGCCGCACAAAATTGCAATGCTATTTTGCATAGCTAGAAATAGTTTCAAAAAAGCAAAAAAACACTTGCAAACGTTTTATAACCTGCTATAATGTGCTAGAAAAACGTCAAAATCAACTTTAAAAAAGGAGCATAAGAAGTATGGCAAAAAATGCAACAAGGGAGATGACATCTGGAAGCCCGGTCAAATTAATTTTAAGCTTTGCAGTTCCGCTGCTGCTTGGCATGCTGTTTCAGCAATTCTACAGTATGGTTGATACTATTATCGTAGGAAAAAGTTTGGGCGTTGATCAGTTGGCCGGTGTCGGATCCACAGGCGCAATCAACTTTATGATTATAGGATTTTGCAACGGTGTTTGCAGCGGATTTGCTATCCCGATAGCACAAAGCTTTGGAGCAAAAGACTACAAAAGACTGAGAAAGTTTGTTGCAAACGCAGCCTGGCTGTCCATCGCATTCGCAGCTGTTATGACAGTTGTCGTCTGCGTACTATGCAGACAAATTCTTTTCTGGATGGACACACCAGAAAATATTTTTGAATATGCCTATAGCTACATATTTATTATTTTCCTCGGAATACCTGCCACATATCTATATAATCTACTGTCAGGTATTATTCGTTCCCTAGGAGACAGCCGAACACCAGTTATATTTCTAGTTATCTCAGCCATGTTAAATATTATTTTTGACCTGCTGGCAATTCTTGTGCTGCATATGGGAGTGGCAGGTGCTGCATGGGCTACAGTTCTCTCCCAGCTGATTTCTGGTATTCTATGCTTCTTATATATGAGAAAGCAATATGATATTCTCAGATTCGAAAAAGATGAGATCAATTTTGAAGGACGTCAGGCCATTATTCTTTGCAACATGGGCATTCCAATGGGGCTGCAGTACTCCATTACCGCAATCGGAAGTGTTATCTTACAGACTGCAGTAAACTCACTTGGTTCTCAGGCCGTAGCCGCAGTTACAGCTGCTGGCCGTATATCTGGCTTTAGCTGCTGCCCGTTTGATGCACTTGGCTCTACAATGGCAACATATGCCGGTCAAAATGTCGGCGCTGGAAAGCTTGATCGTGTTGGAAAAGGCTTGAAATCCGCAAGCTTCATAGGCGGCATCTATGCCATTATTGCTTTCTTTGTATTATCATTATTTGGAAGACAAATTGCACTTCTGTTTGTATCGGCAGATGAAATTGCCATTCTTGATCATGTTAAGCAGTTTTTAGTTTTCAACACGGCTTTCTACATTCCGCTTTGTCTCGTCAATACTGTGAGATTTTGCATACAGGGAATGGGCTATTCCCGATTGGCAATTTTAGCAGGTGTCTGTGAGATGGTTGGACGAATTATTGCCAGTCTTGTTCTTGTACCACTCATTGGCTTTGTTGGCATATGTCTTGCCAGTCCAATTGCATGGATCATGGCAGATCTGTTTCTCGTTCCAGCATACTGTCATACAATAAATCGAATGAAAAAAATATTAGCTTCTTAAATTTAAAGCAGCTAATCAAAAAATACCCCTCGACAGGCTGCTTATGTGTGCAGACTGATCGAAGGGTATTTTTTATTAACGTACTGCCTTAAGCAGTGCATTTAGCAAAAAATTATTATTATAAAGAAATGTCAGCAGTGTACTCTGTGTAATCATTGAAAGTGCCTCGCGTCCCCAATCTTGTGCTGCAAACGCCGTCACAACAATTCCGCCGATCCATATTATAATCAACGCAGTACAAAGCCCGCAAATGGCACCTGCAATACAGTCAATCTGATGCAAAACAGGCAGCCTCACAATTCCTGCTAAAACCATTGTTACAATACGAAGCAAAATCCATACAACAACAAAACTGATAATACAGCAAACAGCCTCAAATGCCAAATCTGTGAGCCATCCCGTAATATAGGCTGCTATATTTTGAATGCCACGCTGCTCATAAACTGCCTTGCTGTTGCTTTGCTCTAAAGATTTTGTCAGAACATCCGGCAGATTCAGACTATCAATGACCTTATCTGTCAGCTGCGCCTGTCCTGCCTGAATCTCTTGTGTCTTTTCTTCCACAAATGAGCTAACACTAGTCTCTATTGCTGCATAAATCCCTGTCTGGTCTTTCACAAAATCAGACACAGGCTCGCGGACAAACAGCATGATTACCAAGCTTACAAAAAAGGACGCAAATGAAAGAACTGTTTTTACAAGTCCTCTTTTCGCACCAGCCAGTGTCGCAAGTACAATCAATACGATTACCGCTATCACAAGCCAATTCATAGAATCACACCTTTCTTTTTTCAGCCAACTTCAAAATCCTTATCACGCAAAATCAGACAGCCTCTCTTGTCATATTTGCTCTGGAAGAGTTTGCGCATAGATTTTTTCTCGGCCTTCTCAATTGCATTATTTACAATCATCTCAACAATACGCTTTTTATTGCGCTCCTGATTACCTGCAATTACCTTTAAGCGCTCCATCAGTGCCAGCTCACCTGATTTATCAAACACACTGTCCTCTCTATCTGCATATCCTCTTGCATACTCAAGAAGCTCAGTAACAGAATATGTCTCACGGACAAATTGAGCCGTAACTACCTGTGCAAGCTGTGGATAATCAATAAGCAGATGTCGAATTGAGGCCGGTGTATCGATGAATACAACAAGCAAGCTTCTGTCAGTTGGATCAATGATCTTACAAAATTCATTAATGACACGCTCATTCATGTCTGCCGCATCTTCAATCAGAATTGTCTTTCCAAGCAGCTTGTCAATTGACTTAACAAGTCCCTTCTGATTCAGCTTCTGACCTGTAATTTTCACAACAGATCTCGGAACTGCACGTGAAGAGCGTTCTGCCAGTTCCTCTAAATATTCAAGTGCCAGTTCAATATCATCCTCATCTGGCATCGCCTGAATAGCAAAATGCCATACACGTGACATATCCTCCGGATTGACAATTGGAAGTCCGCTGTTTGCTGTCATATCTGGTTGACGGTTCTCAGCAGATTCTTCCTGAGGCTCTTCCTCTTCTGGTTCTTCCTCGGATTCTTCCTGAGCATCTTCCTCTTCTGGTTCTTCCTCAAATTCTTCTTGAGGTTCTTCCTCTTCTGGTTCTTCCTGAATTTCTTCTTGAATCTCTTCCTGAGGTCCCGCTTCTTCTGGCTCTTTCTCAAGTTCTTCCTGAACTACTTCCTGAGTCTCTTCCTCTTCTGGCTCTTTTTCAGGTTCTTCTTGAACTTCTTCCTCTGGCTCTACTTCCACCGTTTCCGCCACTGCTGCTGCCCACTCAGAAATCTGCGGTTCTTCTTCTGGCATATATGCTTCAAACAAAACAGCCTCATCAGCGTTTTCACTATCCGAGGTTTCCTCTACGATTTCATTTTCTGTAGTTTCGTTTTCTGAAGTCTCGTCATCTAAAACTTCACTTTCTGTGGTTTCGTTTTCTGAAATTTCATCCTGCATATATGAAACATCCTCAGGCACCTGCAGTTTTTCTTCCTCTTCAGCATCTGAAGAAATTTCAGAAACCTGCTCCAAATTCTTCTCCCCGGCAAGCTGCTGCACCTGCTGTACCTGCTTTGCCAGCTCATCTTGCAGCTCGCTTTGAGCATCCTCCTGCTTTGCACGCTGAATTACTGCCATAATTTCGTTCATGTCGCTCGTAACAACACTTTGTCTGGCATGTTCTAACCTTTGTGCCTTCTTTAAGCGTTCTACTGCCTCTTGCTCCTCTTTGCGCTGCTTACGAAGCTTTTCTTCACGCTCTAGCAAAGCCTTCTGCTCATCCTCGCGCGCTTTAGCCTCTTTTTTAGCTGCCTCCTGCTCTGCCTGATATGCTTTTTCCTGCTCTTCCTGCCACTTTGAAATTTTTTCCTTTGCGGCAGCTTTTTTAGCTAACTCTGTCTGTGATTCTTTCTTTTCCTGCTCTTCTTGCTTTTTCTGAAGCTTTTCGTTTTCTTCCTGTGCCTTTTTGTCTGCAAACTTCTGAGCCTTTTCCTTTTGCGCCGGTGTTAACGGTGCAAACTGACTCTTAAGAGAAAGTGCCTTTTCCACATATTTTCCAAGGCCAAACCAAAGAATAATATCATCACACAGTTGGATACACTTATCCTTCTCATTATTCATCGCATATAAAACAGCCAGCTCATAAGCCCATTTCTCATCAAAATCCTCTCTCTTATAAGCTTCCAGAATTTTGATTTTTTCTTCAAGAGTCGCCTTCTGATAACGTGCCATCTTATATAAAAGAATATATCTTCCCTGATCATTTGGTGCTATACGGCAAAACTCCTCGAAATAATTTTTTGCATCATCATAGCTATCTGCCTTCAATGCAAGCTCCGTCAGACGGTACACAATACGGCGTCCCATCGTTGCATACTCATATGCCTGCTGCAAAATATCGATTGCCTTTTCATACTCCCCTACTGCCGTATAGATATCCGCAGCCAGTGTCAGCATTTTTACATCGCGGATTTTTGTCCAGTCGATCGTATCGCACAGCTTTGCAGCCTCTGCATACTCTTTTCTGGCCGCAACCTGTCTGATATGCTCTGTTTTTAACTGATATTCGTATTTATCCATTTTGTCACCATTTCCTGAATCTATGTCAAAGTTCACGAACCTTCATGAACTTTAATTTGCTGCAACTATAATTCCACACGTCCATCAAGTGCACGTGTTAATGTCACTTCATCTATATATTCCAAATCACCGCCTACAGGCACACCACTTGCAATACGTGTTACCTTAATGCCAGCTGGCTTGATTAATTTACTTATATACATCGCTGTTGCCTCTCCTTCCAGACTGGAATTTGTCGCAATAATCACCTCTCGCACATCTTCGCGCTGCAGGCGCACCAGCAATTCCTTTATTTTAATGTCTCCCGGTCCTATTCCAAGCATAGGAGAAATTGCCCCGTGAAGAACATGATACACACCATCAAATTTTCCTGTTTTCTCATAAGCTGCCAGATCTCTGGAAGTTTCCACCACCATAATCACCGACTTGTCTCTCTTTGCACTGCTACAGATCGGACATAGCTCCTGATCTGTCAGTGTAAAGCACTCCTTGCAATAGCGGATATTGCTGCGCGCATTCACCATCGACTGCGCCAGCTGTTCCACCTGCTCTTTTGGCATATTAATAATATGAAATGCCAGACGCTGAGCTGATTTTGCTCCAATCCCAGGCAGTCTGGACAATTCTTCAATCAATTGATTTACTGTTTTGCTGTAAAAATCCATCAGAACGGAAAGCCTCCGCCAAGACCACCAAGGCTGCCTCCTAAACCACCTGCTAATTTGCCCATTGACTGAGAAGAAGCCTCATCAACCTGACGCATAGCCTCATTTACAGCTGCTACGATCAGATCCTGCAGTGTCTCGATATCATCTGGATCAACAGCCTCTTCTGCCAACTCAACATTTGTTACTTCTCTTTTACCAGAAACAGTAACCTTAACAACACCGCCGCCTACACTTGCAGTAAATTCCTTTTCCTCAAGCTCCTTCTGCTGCTCCTCCATCTGGCGCTGCATTCTCTGTGCCTGCTTCATTAAATTGTTCATATTGCCCGGCATACCGCCTGGGAATCCACCTCTTTTTGCCATGTCTTTACTTTTCCTTTCAACTATTATTCAATAAATTTAATTATTCATCTTCAACACCAATTTCCATATTGATTCCCTCAATATGGCTGCCTCTTGTGATACGCGGCATCGCCTCGCCTGCCTCAAGAAGCTTCGCGGTAATTAAAAATTCCTTCTGATACTGCTTATTTAACATCTGCCGAAGCTCTTCCATACGTTCCTGTCGAAGCATCAGTTCATAGTTAAATTTGTTTGTGAATACAATGCACAAGCCCTTTGCCTTATCATAGCTGATGCTTGTTCCCATCAAAATTGAATTCATAAATCCCGACTGCATATGAGAAAGCTTCTTCCACTCACTGCTTACCTTTTGATAGTCCTCATATTCAGCTTCGCTTAGTTCAATAGTCTGCACTGCTTTTTGCATAACAGGCTGCTTTGCATCACCTTCAAAATAAGAATCAAAAATGCTTCCCGACTGCTGTGGTTCTGTATTTTTCACAAAACTGCCAGAAGCAATTTTCTCCTCAATTTGATCCAGTCTCACACGAAGGCTCTCTATATCGTCCTCCATCTGCGGCTGCATCATCTTAATAATTGCCATCTCAATAAGTACTCGTTTTGAAACAGCAAATTTGAGCTGATTTGAAAGCTCAGAACATATCCTGATATTTCTCATCAGCACACTAAGCGCTACCATCTTTGATTCTTCTCGAAGCGCCTCATAATTTTCTTTTGTCATCTCAAGTGCCTGCGCACTCTGGTCTGCTGTCTGCACCAGCATAAGATTTCGCAGATACCAGATAAAGTCTGTAACAAATTGGCTAAGATCGCGCCCCTGTGAACTGATTTCATCCATCAGCTGCACGCATCCCGGCACATCACATCGTATAATCAGGCGAAGCAGCTTAGAAAATACCTGTGTATCTACTGCACCGAGTACATCTAGCACCTTCTCATACGTCAGCCTCTGACCATAATAAAATGAAATACATTGTTCCAAAAGACTTAATGCATCTCGCATCGATCCATCAGCTGCTTTTGCTACGTAGCGAACTGCATCCTCATCTGCCTCGACACCTTCTACCTTAAGCAGATTGGAAACCTGATCTGCTATTACATTATTTCCAATTCGCCTGAAATCATATCGCTGACATCTCGACAAAACCGTGATAGGTATTTTATTTGCCTCTGTCGTTGCTAAAATAAAAATCACATATGCCGGCGGCTCCTCAAGCGTTTTTAAAAGCGCATTAAAAGCCCCCGCCGACAGCATATGCACCTCATCTATAATATAGACGCGATATTTTCCCTCTGTCGGCGAGTATTGAACCTGATCACGAATCTCTCTGATATTATCGACACCGTTGTTTGATGCCGCATCAATTTCAGCCACATTTACCGAACGTCCCTCAAGGATCGACCGGCACACCGCACATTCATTGCACGGGCTTCCATCCACAGGATGCTCACAGTTGACGGCACGCGCCATGATCTTTGCAATCGTGGTTTTTCCTGTTCCTCTCGTGCCGCAGAACAGATAAGCATGACCTACGCGGTCTGAAATAATCTGATTTTTTAAAGTCCGTACAATGTGCTCCTGCCCTCTTACATCTTCAAATCGGGCAGGACGCCATTTGCGGTATAATGCTGTATATGCCATTTACAATTAATCTCCAAATGAAATTCCCATGAGCTTTGCTTCCTGAACCATCTCATCATCCGGCTGGATCATTTTAAGCTTTCCTGCAACATCTGCTAACGGAATCTTTGCGATATGATTGTTCTTCATACCTACCAGGTAGCCAAACTCTCCGTCTAAGATCATCTTGCCTGCTGCTGCGCCAAGTCTTGTTGAAAGGACACGGTCATAAGGGCACGGACTTCCACCTCTTTGCATATGACCTGGAACTGCTACACGCACCTCCTGTCCAGTCAGCTCAGAAATCTTTGCACCAATCTCGTAAGAGATAGATGGATACTGACGCGTTGCAATATATTTCTTATATTCTTTCTTTGAAAGTGCAGCCTGCTCCTTGGAGATTGCACCCTCAGCAACAGCAATGATTGAGAAACGCTTTCCTTCCTTAGCACGCTTATTTACAGCTGCTGCCACCTTATTGATATCATACGGAATCTCTGGAACAAGAATGATATCTGCTCCGCCTGCAATACCTGCATGAAGCGTAAGCCATCCTACCTTATGACCCATTATCTCCACGATAAAAACACGTCCGTGTGAAGCTGCAGTTGTATGGATACAGTCAATAGTCTGTGTAGCCAGATTGATAGCACTCTGAAAACCAAAGGTAACATCAGTTCCCCACAGATCGTTGTCAATTGTTTTTGGAAGTCCGATGACGTTAAGTCCTTCCTGACGAAGAAGATTTGTCGTCTTCTGGCTGCCATTTCCGCCTAATACTACGAGACAGTCAAGCTTTAGCTTCTTGTAGGTATTCTTCATTGCCTCTACCTTATCAAGACCATTCTCATCCGGGACACGCATCAGCTTAAATGGCTGTCTGCTCGTACCCAAAATCGTACCGCCATTTGTCAGAATTCCAGAAAAATCCTTTGATTTCATAATACGGTAATCCTCATAGATCAGTCCGCGATAACCTTCGATGAAACCAATGATTTCAACATCCTTTCTCTGATTATATAGCGTCTTTGCAACACCTCTCATGGTTGCATTCAAGCTCTGACAATCTCCGCCGCTGGTTAACATTCCAACTCTCATCGTATCTTCCTCCTTATAATTTAGGATTTCAGCTATATCAATGGCAAAACTAACCCATCGTAGTTTTTATTATACAAAAAAAGAGCTGTCGATGCAACAGACAACTCCTAAAAAACTCTTTTTCTTTTGATATATCATTTTTTTGCGCATCCCAGCTTCGAATGCCACCCCCAGACGTTACCTCTGCAGCCTGCTCGGCTCAGGCACCCTCACGGCACACAAGAGATTCTGCTTAATGCTGCTTCGTTCCCGACCTGACATGGTTCACAGAGTCTTGTTGCGTAAGACCCAAACTTCAACGCCACTTACAGAGGGCAGCTCTACAAGTGAAACACCCTCAGCCGGGATATGACCCCCACTATAGCGGATTGAAGGTACAAGGCACCGCTACCGCCCCGGCTGCGCATCCATAATTGTATCGGATATTTCTTCGTTTGTCAAGGGGCGTTTCTTCTTTTTTACCCTGATACGTTTAAAAAACTCTGACAATATCTGCGAGCATTCCTGTTCCAAAACACCCTTTGTGATCGGAATCTGATGATTAAACTGCTGCATATCAAGCAAATTTATAATGGAACCCGCACACCCTGCCTTTGCATTCATTGCACCTATAACCACACGATCAAGACGTGCCTGCACGGCTGCTCCGGCACACATCTGGCATGGCTCAAGCGTCACGTACATCGTACATCCCTCCAGACGCCAATCTCCTAGCTTTTTCGATGCTTTTTTCATAGCTGCAAGCTCTGCATGACCAAGCACTGAGCTTTCTATGTTTCTTCTGTTATAGCCTCTGGCAATGACTTTTCCATCACAAACGATAACACAGCCAATTGGAACTTCATCAATAGCTGCTGCCTTTTTGGCCTGTGTAAGTGCCTGACGCATAAATTTTCGGTCTTCCTTTTCTCTAAGCCTTGCCTGTTCTTCCAAAAGCTGCTCGTTCTCTGTTGCCATTGTTTTCCCTTTCTTCTGTTTTTGATGTGTTTTTAACCAAATGCAGGATTCACCGTTTTTTGTTGATCTGCAACTGTCATCTTTGCTTCCTTTTTTTCACCCTGATCATCTGCCGGAAATACAATCGGCACACACCAGTAGCCAAAGTCTCCTGCTGACGCTTTTTTTGATTTAACGGAGCGAAAACAATAAAAGCCAAACATCTGCGCCATCAATTCCTCACTCTTTTCATAATTGCCAGGCACCCAAAGCTCATAACGTCCTTGTGTCACTTTTGCAAATACAATATAGCGGTACTTCACAAAACTGTACATCAAAAATCCATTATTGCTTAACATCCAATTTGGACGAGGAAGACGGCCAATATCTGCTGGCATTACCTTTAAACAAACTACTGTATCACCTGGAAGCGTCTCAATATGCTGATACGCTGTACTTAACTGTGCCCAAACAGCATCTGCCTTGTCTTGTCCCTGTTCTATTTTGTTTGTTTCTTTGCTATCAGTCTCACAGCAAACTTCCATCGTTTGAAGTTCTTCCTGAGGCTGATTTTCCAAAACCTGTTCATCTTCAGACTGTGCTGTTTGTTTTGCTCGATCCTTCTCAAACAGTGAGAGTCCAAAATACTGGTCATCCCAGACAGTTGCATAAGCGTTTGAAAACGGCTTCTGTCTGCCTGCTACAATTCCGCTAAGCTGCTCAAATTTAATCTCACTTCCTGCAAGATAAACGCCGTTATTGATGTACTGGAGCTGTCCTTTTCCATTTTTTACAACCATACGGCCAAGCGGCACACAATCGCAGCCATCCTTTGTATGATAAAAGCCAAATACATGTAAAATTTCAGCCTGCTCATTATTTTTTACAGACAGGAAAATACGCTGTACATCTCCTCTGATTTCTATCTTTGCAAACCCGCAGTTTTCCTTTTTTTGATCACCCTCATACTCAAAAAGATATGAGAGGAAGCGCTGATACTGTGCCATATTGATACCTTCCTTTCCTTATATGTATTCTAAATAAGTACATATGAAAGAAAGGCATCGTTTAGAACAATTTAATTCGCGCTTTTTGACAATGCATCAGAAAGTGCTGCAAACTGCTCAAGTGTCAGCGTTTCTCCACGCACGTTTGCTGCTAAACCAATGCTTTCAAGCACAGCTGCAAGCTCTTCCTTTGATTTGTTTAAACCGCCTACGTTATATAGGCCATTTACTAGTGTTTTTCTTCTCTGATTAAAGGATGCTCGTATAATGTCAAACATCAGCTTTTCATTTTTTACTGCCACTGGTTTTTTATGACTTGTCAGACGGATAACAGCGCTTCCGACATTTGGTCTTGGCATAAAACAGTTTGGCGGAACATTTGCCACGATATATGGTTCTGCATAAAACTGTACAGCAAGAGACAATGCACCATAATCCTTTCCGCCAGGAAGTGCCTGCATACGCTGTGCGACCTCCTTTTGTACCATAACAGTCACACTCTCCATAGGTACATGACTCTCAAATAATCCCATTAAAATTGGTGTAGTAATATAATACGGAAGATTTGCAACTACCTTGATGCGTTTTCCCTCACACTTTTCTTCCACGAGCTTGTTAATATCAAGCTTAAGAACATCATTATGAATAACCGTAACATTATCATATGGAGACAGCGTTTCCTGTAAAATCGGAATCAGATTGTCATCGATTTCAACTGCAAATACATGTTTTGCAGATTCGCACAGATATTGGGTCAGTGTTCCAATTCCCGGTCCAATCTCAAGTACATAATCCTCTGGGGTGATCTCTGCTGCACGCACAATCTTATCAAGCACATGCGTATCAATCAGAAAGTTCTGACCAAATTTCTTTGCAAAATGAAACTGGTATTTCTGTAATACCTCTATTGTATTCTTTGGATTTCCTAATTCAGCCACAGTTTTCCTCCAATCGGTACAGTCTTTTGGCATTTGCAAGCGTTGTCGTAATAACAGTTTCCTCAGACACCTGCTTGATCTGTGCCAGTTGCTTTAC
>ERZ836939.523-NODE-523-length-52006-cov-4.296048_pt1 | contig 52006 bp, 51 predicted proteins | sample MGYA00519912_ERZ836939 | MGnify/ENA primary metagenome ERZ836939 (study PRJEB31850, sample SAMEA3708810) | human gut metagenome | biome: human gut; feature: human-associated habitat; material: faeces | place: China | collected 2014 ...
AACGCTAAAGCTAAAATCTTTACCACGCGTATAACACGTGGTATCAATTTATAATAAGAAAATGACATGTTCATAAAAACATGTCATTAATCATATTAATCTACATATGAAATTGTAATATATCTATTTTTACCTTCGCCTTTACTTTCTGTTTTTAAATGATCAAATTCAGAAATAACTTGATGAATCATTTTTCTTTCATCAGCTGGCAATGGATCAAGTTTAACTTCAATCTTACTTCTTTGCACTTGTTTTGCAATTCTTTTAGCCATTGAAGCAACTTTCTTATAACGACTTTCTTTATATCCATTGATATCTACACTAATTTCAATTCTTTTCTTAAATTCATTTTGAACAGCATTCTTAGCAATAAAACTTAAAGCTCTTAAAATAATACCATTCTTTCCAATTAAAATAGAATTATTATCAGTATTCACATTACAGTAAATACGACCATCTTGAACATAAGTAACTGTTTCAACAGTAAACTCCATATTAGATAGAGTTTTTCTTACAAAATTCTCTAAATATTCTTGAATCATACTTTGTGTATAACATTCAATGACAACCTTTTTAGAAAATAAACCTTTCTTTTCTTCAATCACTTCATAAGTTAATTGATCCGGAGTCACTCCCAAATCAAGACATGCAGTTTGGACTACTTCATCTTCAGTTTTTCCCTCATATGTTTTCATCATATTACCCGTCCTTATTGATCTTTTTTCTTTTCAACGTGATAAATTTGAATATATACTGTTCTAATAATTGTAACTAAACTTGTTGTTATCCAGTACAATGACATAGCAGTTGGCATTGATAATGCAAACCAAACAATCATAGCAGTCATAACAATATTCATAGTTTTCATTGATTTTTGTTGTTTTGAAACTTTATAGCGTGGATTTCTCTTTAACATAATATTATTTATTTCAATTGCTAAATATTGTGTAATACCTACAATTGCAACAATAATAATATATACCCAGTTTCCACTTGTAATTTGAGACATTGGTGTTGTCCCCAAATTTAAACCAAAGAAAGTTGCTTGATATAAAATTTCAATTCTTTGTACTGATTGCCACATAGCTAACATAATTGGTAATGTTAAGAATGTTGTAAATGAACTAAACATACTTACATCATGTTTTTTATATAAAGCCTGCATTTCAGCAGATTGTCTCATCTGAGAAGCCTGGTCTTTTCTACCAGCATATTTTCTTTGAATCTTTTCTAATTCTGGTTGAAGCATTTGCATCTTTTGTGTAGATACAGTTGATTTAATCATAATTGGTAAGATTAAAATATTAATAAATATTGTCATACCAACAACACCCCATGCAACATTACCTAAGATATCTGTAATAAATAAGATTCCTTTGGCAATAGGGATTGTTAAAATAAAATCAAAGAATCCTGCATCTAAACTCCAAGGAGTTGCTGAATTGATTGCACGATCTGCTAAAAGATTTCCTTTAGCGTCTAAGTTTTGTCCACATCCAGTGAGGACGAAAACAAACGCTACCAGAGCAAACACTTTTAAAAATTTCTTCGTACGTTGATCTAAATACATTTATTTTTCCATCCTTTTATTTATTTTGTCATAGAGATATTTTAAATCTTCAATATTGTCTTTATATGAACTCTCTAAAAATTTATTTCTCACTATCACAATAAAATCCATTTTTTGAGTTTTATCAAAAACATCATGAACCATCATTCTGACTTGTCTTTTTGTTTTATTACGAACAACAGCGTTACCTAATTTTTTACTAACTGAGATTCCTACCTTTAAATGACAATCATTAACTTTATAATATATAACAAACTTACGATTTGCAACAGATTTCTTATCTTTAATAATTGTTTGGAAGTCCTCATTCTTTTTTATTCGATATTCTTTTTTCATATTTTTTTAGAAAAAAAACCACATTAAAGTGGAATTTTTGTTAGGCAGATAAAACTTTTCTTCCTCTTTTACGGCGACGAGCAAGTACTTTTCTTCCGCCTACTGTTGCCATTCTAGCTCTAAAACCATGAGTTTTTGATCTTTTTCTCTTGTTTGGTTGATATGTTCTTTTCATTGATTACACCTCCAAAATACTATATTTTTTTATACACAGTAACATATGCCCCATTATTATATGAGTTTTACCCCTATAAGTCAATGAAAATATCGAATTTTCTAAGATTTCATAAATGTTTTTCTCAAGTAAAATAGGCATATTTTTTATTTATGCACATATATATGAATATGAGCAATAATAGATATTCACGAGTTATTCACAATGTGAAATAAGTTATGCACAATTGTGAATAACTTATTCAAAACCCTTGATATATATAGGTTTAGAGTGTGAATATTATAAGAATAACTTGTGAATGTGAATAACTTTTAAAAATAATTCACAATTATGCACAGTGCATAAAAAGTTACGCACATTCACAATCTATGAAATTTGTGTATAATTAAAAAAATACGCATATATCAATACTTTTTGATGTGCATAACTATGTGAATAACTTGTGCACAGTTTTTTTGTTCTTCTATTTATTCACAATTTCCTCTATAATATGAACTGAGAGAAGGTGAATATGTGAATAATCTTGATACTGATTGGCAAAAAACACTAAATATATTTAAAAATCAGATAGATGATAAAATTATTTTTGATTCTTTTTTCACAACTTTACAAGTTAAGGATATTATTGATAGTGATGTTACAATTACAGTTGATACACAATGGAGTTTGGATGGTGTTTCTCCATATTTAGAAAAGTTAGAAGAAATATATAACACTTTGACAAGTGGTCATTATCAGCTTCATCTAGAAACTGAGGATGAATATAATAAAAGTATTCAGCAGAAGAATGATTTAATGCTTTTTAATGACAATTTGAATAGTGATCTTAAATTTGAAAATTTTGTTGTGGGAAATAGTAATAGAATTGCTCAAAATGCATCATTAGCCGTTGCTATGAAACCTGGTATTTCTTATAGTCCATTATTTATTCACAGTAATTCAGGACTAGGAAAGACTCATTTATTAAATGCTATTGGAAATTATGCAAAAAGCAAAGATCCATTTACTAAGGTTTTATTCACTACAAGTGAAAATTTTGTAAATGAGTATATTCAGTCATTATCTAATCATACAATTGATGAGTTTAATTACAAATATAGACATATTGATATCCTATTAATAGATGATATTCAATTTATGGCTACAAAAGAATCATCTAGTGAAATTTTCTTTAATATTTTCAATAGTCTCATTAGTAATAAAAAGCAAATTGTGATAACTTCAGATAAACCTCCTCGTGATTTAAGAGGAATGGAAAGCCGTCTTGTTAGCCGATTTGCATCTGGTTTAACAGTAAGTATTGATACTCCAGAGTTTGAAACATCAAAAGCTATCTTAAGAAAAAAGATTGAAATAGAAAATGTTGATTATCCAATTACTGAAGAAGTTTTAGATTTTATTGCCAGTCATTTTAATACAGATGTTAGAGAATTAGAAGGAAGTTTAAAGCGTTTGCTTTTCTATAAATTAATATGTGAAGAGAAGCGTGATTGTATTGATCTTAATTTTGCTTTAGAAGCATTTAGTGATACATATAAAAACCAACCAATACAAAAGAAAGAATTAACTGTTTCAAATATAAAAAAATGTGTTGCTGATTATTATAATTTAACTGTATCTCAAATTAATTCAAAATCACGGACATCTAATATTATAGTTGCTCGTCATATTTCAATGTATCTCGTTAGAGAATTAATTAAAGATATATCATTTATACAAATTGGTCATGAGTTTGGTGGTCGTGATCATTCAACAGTTATGAAAGCTTGCGATAAAGTTCAAAAGAAACTTGAAAAAGATTTAAACTATCGACAAGCTATTGATGACATAAAAAATAAGCTTGTGTAAAAGTTATGCACAGTTATCCACAACTTATTCACACATAAAAATTAAAAAAAGAATGATAAAATCATTACTTTTATAAGTTATTCATATTGTGCACAACATTATTATTATGATATTATTTAAATAATAGTAAATAAAAGGAGAAAAATGATGAATTTTAAGATTAAAAGATTAGCATTATTAAATGCTTTAGCAAAAGTATCTAGAGCTGTCTCAATGAAAAGTCCTTTACCAGTCTTAACAGGTATTAAATTTGATTTAAAAGATAATGAATTAATTTTAACTGGTAGTGATAGTGATATTACAATACAAACAAGTATTAAAGAAAATATTGAAATTATTCAAACTGGTTCTGTTGTTTTATCCTCTCGTTATATATTAGAGATTATTAAAAAAATTGATTCTGAATTTGTACATATCTATATTGTTGATGGAACATTAACAAGAATTGAAGGAGCTAATTCTAAATTTGATTTAAATGGAACTTCTTATATTGATTATCCAAGAATTGATTTAAATAAGTCTGGTGTTCATTTACAAATGAAATCTACAGATCTAAAAGAAGCCATTGAACAAACATCATTTGCAACGAGTGAAAAAGAGACACGACCTGTTTTAACTGGTGTTAATTTTAAAGCCAAAGATCATGTTTTAGAATGTATTGCTACTGATAGTTATCGTTTAGCAAAACGTATTTTAACAATTGATTCTGATGTATCATTTAATATTATTATTCCTAAGAAAAGTTTAATTGAAATTAGTCGTATTATTGAAAAAGATGAATTTATTGATTTATATGTATCTGATCGTAAAGTTTTATTTATTTTTGATTCAGTTTTAATTCAAACAAGATTAATTGATGGTTCTTATCCTGATACAAGTCGTTTAATTCCGCATGAACATAATTATTCAATGTCAGTTGACAGTGTAAGTCTTCTTAATTCCATTGATAGAGCATCTTTATTATCAAATGAACAGACAAATATTATAAAATTATCTATGAGTGAAGATCATGTTATGCTTTCTTCTTATTCTCAAGAAATTGGATCTGTTGAAGAAAATTTATCAAAAGCTTTTTATAAAGGTGATGAGTTGAGTATATCATTTAGTGCGAAATATTTAAATGATGCTATTAAAAGTATAAATGGAGAAAAAGTAAAAGTTTTATTTACTGGAGAGATGAAACCATTTATTATTATGGATTTTGAAAAGGATGATATTATTCAGTTGGTATTGCCAGTGAGAACATATTAATTTAAAAAGTATGATTTAGTCATACTTTTTCCTTATTTGTCGAATTCATTTTCTTGAATATATTATAGTTTATGATATAATAACGATGTTATAAAAATAGGCAAAACTATTGAAAGATAGTGACGCAAAGCTATAGGGCCTCTTTAACGTGGCAGCCAGTTGCACAAACGTACAAAAGCAGGCTGTTTTGTCTGTTTTTTTTATTTCATGAAAGGAGAGAATATGAGTAAAAATAAAACTTTCATTAAAATAGTAGTTATATTTTCTTTAATTATTATCTTATTTGGCTCGTTCTTTCATTTCGTTCAGCAAATTAGTGATATGAATACTCAAAAAATATTAAATCATTTAGAAGATGTTGGTAAAGAAACTGCTAATATATATAATTTAAAATTCAAATCGCTACAAAATGTAATTGTTAGTACTGCTGAAATTCTTGGTAGAGTAGATCATTCAGATGATGAAATTGGCAATATTCTTGATACAGTTGCTCAAGGCCAGGAATTATTTCAGCGTATTTGGTATATTGATAAAGATAAAACACTGCATAACTATAAAAAAGATATTATTTTAGAAGATCATAGTTCATATATTGATGAAGTTTTTAATGGACATACCGGTTTTACAAATCCATTGACTTCTTTATATGATAATAAGAGTTCTGTCGTTATTGTTTATACACCTATTTATAAGAATAATCAGGTTGTTGGTGGATTAGCTGGAATTGTTGAAGTGAATAATGAAAGTCATGATTATATTTATAATGATGTATTTAATGATGAGGCATATGTTTTTGCAACATCTGCTGATGGTCAAATTATTTCTAAAATAAAAAATAATAATACCCTTTATTTTGGTGATAATTATTTTGATTTTTTAAATAATAATGTTTATTTTATGAACAGTAATTATAAGTCTATTCTTCATAATATTCAAAAAAATCAATCTGGTTTTGCTTCCTATCGTTATAAAAATGATGAAAGAATGATTTATTATACACCTGTTAAAATTAATAACTGGTATATTTTTAATATTATTTCTAATGATATTATTGATGATTTAAATGATCAGATGAATGGTGAGACATTAAAATTAATCTTAGAAATTATATTTGTTTTTGTTGTTATGTTGTTTATTTTAATCCGTTATTTCATTAAGATTAATAAGATGAATGAAGAAACAAATAATCAATTAAGAACAAGTAATAAAAAGATTGAAATGATTTTAAAACAAACAAGTGATCGTATTTTTGAATATGATATAGATAATGATAGTTTAATACTTGATGCATGGAATGATTATCCTAAGATTATTTTAAATAGTTTCTTAAGTAATTTGCATAATTATAATTTTGTTTCAAAAGAACATGAAAAATTATTAAAAGAGAAGTTTCATGAGATTATTAATAATAAAGATAAGATAGTATTTGATGCTAAATTACCATATATTAGTAGAGATGATGAGACATGGTTCCATGTTTCAATGATTTATGTAAATCAAAATAAGCGATTAATTGGAACTTTAAGAAATAGTACAACAGAAATGAATGAATATAATTTGTTGTTGCAAGATCAAATGTTTAAAAATTCTGTTTATTCAAATGCTTTATTTATGTTTGCAGTCAATTTAAAAAGCCAAAAAGTTGTTATTTATCAAAAAAATGGTATATATCATAATGTTATTGATGTACAATATGAAAATAGTTTCTTAAAATCTTTTGTTGAAGAAGCTGCTGAGAAAGATAGAGAACGTGTAGCTAAGTTCTTTAGTCATGAAAATATTCAAAATATTTATCATCATAATGGCAAAAGAACTATAGAGTTTAGAACATGGAAAGCTGATAAAAATAGGTATGAATGGGTAAAATTCAGAATACAATTTGAAAGACAAAGTAGTAATAATGAGTTACTTATGATTGCATATAGTAATGATATTAATGATGAAAAGAGTAAACAATTAGAGTATGAATATAAAGCACAGAGAGATGGATTAACTGGATTATATAATCGTCAGACATTTAATCAATTTGTAGATGATTATTTAAAAGAGAAAAAATCAATGAGTGATTACTGTGCTTATATGATTGTTGATTTAGATAATTTTAAGTCTATTAATGATTCATTAGGACATAGTACTGGTGATGAAGTTATTCAAAAAGTTGCAACTTTGTTAGAGTCTATCTGTTTTAATTCAGGATATGTTGGTCGTTTTGGTGGTGATGAATTTGTTATTTTCCTATATGCTCAAGAGTCTTATGCTGAAATTGAAAATAAAGCACGTAAGATTATTAAGAGTATTGAAGGAATAAAAATGGAGTGTATTCATGATATTACTGCATCTATAGGAATTACATTTATTACAGATGAAAAACATCATCGTGTCTTATTTGATAAATCTGATCAAGCTTTATATGTATCGAAAAAGAGTGGAAAGTGCAGATATTATGTTTATGTGAATGAAAAATAGAGAAATACTGGTCTTTGAGAGAGCAGTATTTTTTGTTATAATGATATTTGAAAAGAAAAAAGGAATATGGATATGTTTTAGAAGCCATATCATTCAACAATTTCTTTAGGAAGAACTGATTAATATTAATGATTCCTACAATTTTAGAATTAGATAAAAAATAGATTTAAAGATAATTTAAACCCAAAATTATAACAGTATTAATGCTTTAATATATCACCAAAGATAAGGGGGAATCAAATATGTATAAGATTTTATTGGTAGAAGATGATATCAATATTGTAAATCATCTTTCTTCTTTTTTAGAAAAAGAAGGATTTCTTATTACCTATGTTGATGGTCAGAAAAAAGCTATAGAGCTTATTAAAAATCAGCATTTTGATTTAGCACTTCTTGATATTTCATTAAAAGAAGGAAATGGTTATTCATTATATAATGAAATAAAATCTTATAAAGATATTCCAATTGTATTTTTAACAGCAAATCAAGATGAATTTAGTGTTGTTACAGGGTTAAATCTTGGTGCAGATGATTATATCTCGAAACCTTTTCGTCCACGTGAGTTGGTTTCCAGAATTCAAAATATTTTAAGAAGATATCATAAACAAGAGACTTTTTATCAATATCAAAATATTAAAGTCAATCCATTAACAGGAAAAGTTTTTAAAGATAATCATGAAATTTTCTTATCTGCTCTAGAATATCGTTTATTATTAATTTTCTTTTCTTATCCAAATCAACTTCTCACAAGAGAGTTTCTTTTAGAAGAAATTTGGAATATTACTGGAGAAGATGTTTCTGATAACACATTATCAGTTTATATGAAAAGAATTAGAAATAAAATTGAAGATAATCCACAAAATCCTAATATTATTAAAACAATGCGAGGATTGGGATATAAATTAGGTGATTGATATGATTTACATATGTATTGTGCTTATTATCATTATTATAGTAATGATAATATGGATGATTTATAAAGAAAGACAAATTAAACAAATATCTCAACAGGTTAATGCTATTCTTTTTCAACAAAAAGATGTTTATATTCCATATTATAAAGAAGGAACTCTCTCTTTTCTTGAAAGTGAAATTGTCAAATTAGTTAATCGTTTATCTGAACAGAATCGTTTATTATTAGAAGATAAAATAGTATTGAAACAATCATTAGAAGATATATCCCATCAAATGAAAACACCATTAACTTCTTTAAATTTAGTCCATGAAAGATTAAAGATCACTGAAGGAGTAGAAAAGAAAAAACTATTAAAAGAACAACAACTCTTATTAGAGAAAATAGAGTGGCTTGTTATAACATTATTAAAAATAGCACAAATCGATTCAAATACAGTTATATTTCAGAAAGAAAATATATCTCAAAAAGAATTATATAATAAATTGGTAAAGCCATTTGAAATTCAATTAGAATTAAAAGATATTTCTATTGAATTTCAAACTGATCAAACATATATTGAGAATATTGATATTTTATGGACTTTGGAAGCATTATCCAATATTTTTAAAAATTGTATAGAACATATTGAAAAAGGTGGACATATTAATATAATCATGAGCAGTAATCCTTTATATAATGAAATTATTATCCAAGATAATGGAAATGGAATTCATTCAGAAGATTTAATGCATTTGTTTGAACGATTTTATAAAGGAAAGAATGCAACTCAGCAAAGTGTTGGTATTGGATTATCATTAAGTCATATGATTATTGAAAAACAAAATGGAACAATAGCAGTTGAAAATACATATCCAGGAGCAAAGTTTACGATTCATTTCTATAAAGAAGTGATCTAAACTTTTTTCTTAAATGACAATATTGTCACGAATAAGTCATGGTCTTGTCACCTTGACATTATATAATGATTGATGTAAAGGGGAGATGATGATGAAAATATTAGAAGTTAAAAATTTAACTAAAATTTATGGTCATGAAGATAATCAAGTTGTTGCTTTGAAAGATATTTCGTTTACAGTAGAAAAAGGTGAATTTATTGCAATTGTTGGATCATCAGGTTCAGGGAAAAGTACATTACTTCATTTAATTGGTGGGGTAGATAAACCAACAAGTGGTGATGTTATTATTAATGGTGTTAATGTATATGAGCAAAATGAAGAACAATTAGCTATATTGAGAAGAAGGGAAGTAGGACTCATTTATCAATTTTATAATTTGATACCAGTTTTGACAGTTGCTGAAAATATGACACTGCCAGTCTTATTAGATAATCAAAAAGTTAATGATGAAAGATTTGAAGAATTACTTCATATTCTTAATTTAGAGAATAGAAAAAATCATTTACCAAGAGAATTATCAGGTGGTCAACAACAGCGTGTTTCTATAGGTCGTGCTCTAATGAATGCACCATCTCTTGTTTTGGCAGATGAACCTACAGGAAATCTTGATTCTAAAAATAGTCGAGAGATAGTTGATTTATTAAAATTAACACAACGTAAATATAAACAGACATTAATTATGATTACCCATGATGAAAGAATAGCTATGCAGGCAGATAGAATTATTGTTATTGAAGATGGTCAAATTAAAAAAGATGAGGTTATTCATAAATGAAAATTATGAATAAATTAACATTAAGATATCTTCAACAAAATAAGAAAAGAACCATCTTAACAATTCTATGTATTTCTGTTTCAGTGATTATGATATGTTGTATAGGAATTTCGTTATATTCTGGTAAACAATTTTATAAACAATATATTGAACATACTTCAGGATATCATCATTATACTATTGTTAATAATCATAAAGACATTATTCAATTCATGAAAAATGATCCAGAGGTCAAAGAGTATTATTTTTCTAGTACATCATTTTATTCTGTTGATGATAAAAAAAATGATGTATCATTAAATTTAAAACAAGGAGATGATACTTATTTTGAAAAAGAAAATTTTGATGACTTATTAATTAAAGGAAGATTACCAAATAATCATAAAGAAATAGCTATTTCACAAAAGTATTTAATTAATAACCATATTCAAAAGAATATGGGTGATACAATAAGTTTAAAAGAAGATGATTCTGAAAAAACAGAAACATATTTAATTGTTGGACTTATTAATGATTATGAAGCACGATCTTATTATAAAAAGTCATTTAATGCTATCAGTTATATTGATTTAAATGATCCTGAAATATATTATACTATGTATGTTATTGATAAAGATGTATCAACCAATATTTTTAAACATGGTGAAAAAATCAATCATGAAATTAATGAAATGTTAAATCAAGCAAGTGATTTTAATAATATATTCTATAATTCACAATATTTAGGTATCCAGGATATCTTTGAAGAAAATTCTCAATCATCATTTTTAACACTTTATAATATGGTAGCTATATTATTATTTGTTATTATATTTATTTCATTCTTTATTATTTATCAAGCTTTTAATCTTTCAACTCATGATAGAATTCAATATTTAGGTATGTTATCAAGCGTTGGAGCAACATCAAAGCAAAAGAAAAGATCTGTTTATTTTGAAGGTGCTATTTTATCTTTCATCTCTATACCATTAGGTATTTTTATAAGTTTTATAGGAATGACAGTGACATTTTTCTTTATTAATCAATTAGATGCTATTCAGATTATGGATGTTAAAATTCATGCTCAAATATCAATATTTTATTTATTCATTGTTATTTTGTTATCATTATTAACAATCTTTATTTCACTTTATTTACCCGCTAGAAAAATATCTAAAATTTCAGTTATCGATGCATTAAAGAAAAATGATGAAATTAAAGTCAAAAAATATAAATTAAGGACAAGTTCTTTTTCTAAAAGATTTTTAAATATTTCTCAACAGTTGGCAGTTAAAAATTATAAACGACAGGGAAGACGTTCAAAAGTGATTGTTTTATCATTGGTGATATCTATGGTTGCTTTTATTTCAATATTTAGTTTTGGTCAAAAAATAATAAAAACAACAAATAATGCGAATCATTTTGGATTATATGATATAGAAATGAGTACATCTTATGAAGATTATGAAAATATAACAGAATTTCTCGATAAGAATGAGAAAGTAGATGATTATTATTTTATTTCATACCCAATATCAGTGCAACTGAAAATTGATGAAGATTATTTATATATACCAAGAAATCAACAAATATATAATCAAGAAAATGATGAATATGAATTTGTTATGATTGGATTAAATGATTCTAAAAGAAAAGAATTGTGTGAAGAAAATGGTATAAAATATGATAATCAACAAGTTCTAATTTATAATGGTAATTATACTGATTATGAAGATACAAATGATCAAACATCACAATATAAGCATCGTTTTAAAAAAATTGATAACAATCTTTTTAAATCGCCTATTATTTATAAAGATATAATTTCTGATGAAAATGGTAATCCTGCAGAAGAAAAGAAAATCGAATTGAAAGAATTATCTTCTTTTGCATTAATTAATCAAGATAAATATAAAGAATTATATGGTGCAGACGGAAAAGGTAGTTTAATGATGGTTGTTCCTTTGGAATATATCATACAAAATCAATTAGGGGGACATACTTATTTTGAAGTTTATATTGTTTCCAAAGATCATGTTGAATTAACTAAAGAAATGAAAACACTAGGATATAGTGTTAATGATTATGCGCAAAGTGTGTTAGAAAATCGACAAATATTTCTAATTATAGAAATTTTCATTTATGGATTTGTATGTATAATGATTTTCTTCACAATGCTTAATATTATTAATATGATGAGTGCTAGCATAGAAAAACGTAAGAAGGAATTTGGAATGATGTTAAGTGTAGGAATGAGTCCTCAAGGTATTCATAAGATGATATGGTATGAAAGTTTTATTTATGGATTGAAGACATTACTTTATGCAACACCTATAAGTATTTTTATTGAATGGTTGTTATATAATCAAATTCATATAGAAGGTTATTCTTTCTCTATTTCATATATTGCTTATATGATTTCATTTATAGTTATCATGTTTGTTATGATTTTAACTTTCCGTACTGGTTTAAATAAGTTTAAAAAACAAAATATTATAGAGACATTAAAAGATGATATGTAGGTAGAAATTTCTACCTACTTTTCATTTTTCTTCTTAATTTTCATTTTAAGAGACTTTTATGTAAAAATGACTCTGGGTATGTTTTTGAATAAATATTGAATATGAGCCATAAAAACTATTATTTTGATTGAATTTATGCTATAATGTTAACAGTTTGAAAAAGATAGGTGACTGTAAATATGAAAGAAATAAGAATTAATACTGAGTATATTACTTTAGGTAAATTTTTGAAGTATGTGAATGCTGTTGACTCTGGAGCAATTGCCAAAATTGTGATTTCTGAAGGTGAAGTTTTCGTTAATCAAGAAATTGAAACCAGAAGAGGAAGAAAACTAAGAGATAATGATACTGTTTCTTATAACGGCGTAAATTATTTGATTCGTATAGACAATGAAGATTAATCATATTGAATTAAAGAATTTTAGAAACTATAAAGATTGTTCTGTTGATTTTGATCCTTTTATTAATATTTTTATTGGAAAAAATGCACAAGGAAAAACGAATTTATTAGAAGCTATTTATATATTATCTTTATCTAAAAGTTTCAAGACAAAAGTTATTGAAGAGTTCATTTATTTTAATGAGGACTTTGCTAAGATTCATGGTCGTATCAATTCTCATGAAAAAGATATTGATTTAGAAGTGGTATTATCAAAATATGGTAAAAAAGCTTTTATTAACCATAAGGAGATTAAAAAAACAAGTGACTATGTTGGATATTTAAATGTTGTTTTGTTTATTCCAGAAGATCTTATGTTGATAAAAGGAAGTCCTCGTTTAAGAAGAAAATTAATGGATATGGAGATTTCAAAGATATCTCCTATTTATATGTATAATCTTAATAAATACAATAAGCTTTTAAAAGAGAGAAATAAGTATTTAAAGATGTTGCATGAAAAGCATCGTAGATATGATGAATATCTTGATGTTTTATCTGAACAGATGGCAAGACTTCAAGTTGATTTAATTAAAAAGAGAATTGAATTTGTTGATTTATTAAATGATATTTCGTCTACAATGTATGATTATATTTCTTTACATAAAGAGAAATTAAGAATTCAATATAAATGTATATATAAGGATTTAAGTTATGAAGGAATTTTAGAGAAATATCAAAAGAACTATCAGAGAGATATTTCTTATAGTCAAACTGTTGATGGATTACATAAAGATGATATGTTGATGTCTTTAGATGATAAAGAGGCTGTTGTATATGCATCTCAAGGTCAACAAAGATCTATTGTATTAGCTATCAAAATTGGATTACTGGAATTAATAAAAAAAGAAATAGGAGAATATCCTATTCTCTTATTAGATGATGTTTTGAGTGAATTAGATGATGTGAGAAAAACAAAATTATTGAATCTTATTCAAGGGAAAGTGCAAACATTTTTGACGTCTACATCAATTGATGGTATTCATCATCAGGTTATTGATATGGCAAAAAAAATTATGATAGAAGATGGACAAGTGAAAGGAGAAAATCATGGAAGAAAATAAAGTGGAACATAGTTATGATGAATCTGATATTCAGGTTTTAGAGGGATTAGAAGCTGTTAGAAAAAGACCTGGTATGTATATTGGGACAACTTCAGCAAGAGGACTTCATCATCTTGTATGGGAAATTGTTGATAACTCTATTGATGAAGCTTTGGCTGGTTTCTGTAATGAAATTAAGGTAATTTTAGAAAAAGGTGACATTGTTAAAGTTATTGATAATGGACGAGGAATGCCAACAGGTAAGCATGCGAAAACTGGTAAAAGTACAGTTGAGACAATTTTGACTGTATTACATGCTGGTGGTAAGTTTGGAGGCGGAGGTTATAAAGTCTCTGGTGGTTTACATGGTGTTGGAGCGAGTGTTGTTAATGCTTTAAGTGAATGGTTAGAAGTTCATGTTCATAGAGAAGGGCATATTTATTATCAACGTTTTGAAAAGGGTGGAGTTCCTGTTAGCGATTTAAAAATTATTGGTGATTGTGATGATACAGGAACAATTGTTTCATTTAAAGCAGATCCTCTTATTTTTAATGAAACGACAGTTTATGATTATGATACATTAAATCAAAGAATTAGAGAATTAGCTTTCTTAAATAAGGGATTAAAGTTAATACTAGAAGATCATCGTAACGAACCATATAAGAAAAATGAATATCATTATGAAGGTGGTATTAAAGAATATGTTGCATATTTAAACAGAAATAAAACAGCTATTCATGAAGAAATTATCTATGTAGAAGATGAAATAGATGATATTAAAGTAGAAGTAGGTATGCAATATAATGATGGATATCAACCAAATATCTATTCTTTCTGTAATAACATTAATACACATGAAGGGGGAACACATGAGGAAGGGTTCCGTCTGGCTTTAACAAGAGTTATTAATAACTATGCTAAAAATAATAATTTTTTAAAGAAAGATGAAGAATCTTTAAATGGTGATGACTGCCGTGAAGGTTTGACTGCCATTATTTCAGTTAAGCATCCTGATCCTCAATATGAAGGACAAACAAAAACAAAATTAGGTAATTCTGAAGTCCGTAAGATTGCTAGCAATATTATTTCTGAAGCTTTAGATAAATTCTTATTAGAGAATCCAGATACAGCATCGATTATTATGAATAAAGCAATTGTTGCTAGTCATGCCAGAATGGCTGCGAAACGTGCAAGAGAAATGACACGTCGTAAAACAGCCTTAGATAGTATTGCTTTACCTGGTAAATTGGCGGATTGTTCATCTAAAGACCCAAGTGAATGTGAAGTCTTTATTGTCGAAGGGGATTCTGCCGGTGGTAGTGCGAAGATGGGAAGAGACAGAAGGACTCAAGCTATCTTGCCACTTCGTGGTAAAATTCTCAATGTTGAAAAAGCAAGATTAGATAGAATCTTGGGAAATGCTGAAATTCGTTCTATGATTACAGCTTTTGGTACTGGGATTGGTGATGAATTTGATATTAGTAAATTAAGATATCATAAAATTGTTATTATGACCGATGCTGATGTCGATGGAGGACATATCAGAATCCTGATGTTGACATTCTTATATCGTTTCTTAAAACCATTAATTGAAGAAGGTTTTGTCTATGCCGCTCAACCTCCATTGTATTTATTAAAACATGGTAAAGAAGAACATTATCTATATAGTGATTATGAACTGGAGAAGTTAAAAGAGGATTTAGGTCCAACTGCTAAATATAATATTCAACGTTATAAAGGTCTTGGAGAAATGAATGCAGAACAATTATGGGAAACAACAATGGATCCTGAAAATAGACTTTTATGGCAAATTGATTTAGATGATGCAATGCAGGCAGATGCTATGTTTGATACATTGATGGGTGAAAAAGTTGAACCTAGACGTGAATTTATACAAGAACATGCGCAAGAAGCTGAGCTAGATTTATAGTAAAGGAGAGAAATAATGGAACAACGTGGAATTAAAAAAAGACTTCTAACAGAAGAAATGAAGAAATCTTTCATTAGTTATGCAATGTCAGTTATTGTACAAAGAGCATTGCCTGATGTCAGAGATGGACTCAAACCTGTTCAACGTAGAATTGTCCATGGGATGAATGAACTTGGATGTTATAGTGATAAACCATATAAGAAATCAGCCCGTATTGTTGGGGAAGTTATGGGGAAATACCATCCACATGGAGACTCATCAATCTATGAGGCACTGGTACGTATGGCACAAGATTTCTCTTATCGTTATATGATTGTAGATGGTCATGGAAATTTTGGTTCAATTGACGGTGATGGTGCAGCCGCAGCCCGTTATACTGAAGCAAGAATGTCAAAGATTTCAATGGAACTGGTTAGAGATATTAATAAAGATACTGTTAATTTTATTCCAAACTATGATGGTGAAGAAACGGAACCAGAAGTTTTACCAGCCAGATTTCCAAATTTATTGGTTAATGGAACAACTGGGATTGCAGTTGGGATGGCTACCAATATACCTCCACATAATTTAGGAGAAGTTATTGATGCTATTTTAGCAGTTTCTCATAATCCGGATATTACGATTATGGAATTGATGGAAGATTATATACAAGGTCCTGATTTTCCAACAGGAGCATACATATTAGGGAAATCTGCAATTAAAAAAGCTTATGAAACTGGTAATGGTTTAATTATCATGAGAGCCAAAACTGATATTATTGATATTCATGGTGGAAAAAAGGCAATCATTGTTAATGAAATTCCATACATGGTGAACAAAGCAAGATTAATTGAAAAGATGGCTGAACACGTTAAAGAAAAACGTATTGAAGGAATTACAGAGATTCGTGATGAATCTAACCGTGAAGGGATAAGAATTGTTATTGAATTGCGTAAAGATGTTCAACCTGAAGTGATTTTAAATCAGTTGTTTAAATTAACATCATTACAAACAACATTTGGTGTGAATACAATTGCTTTGGTTAATAATGAACCACAGACATTGAATTTAAAACAAATGATTACTTATTATTTAGATCATCAAGAAGAAGTTATTAAAAGAAGAACTGCTTATGATTTAAAGAAGGCAGAAGATAGAGCACATATTTTAGAAGGTTTAAAGAGAGCTTTAGATCAAATAGATGCTATTATTGATTTAATTCGTACATCAAGAACAACTGAAATTATTCAACAAAGATTAATGGATGAATTTGATATGTCTGAAAGACAAGCCAAAGCTATTCGTGAAATGCAATTACAAAGGTTAGCTGGTTTGGAAAGAGAAAAGATTGAAAATGAATTAAATGATTTATTAACTTTGATTGCTGATTTAAAAGATATTCTTGAAAATAGAGAAAGAATTTTAGCTATTATTGAAGAAGAATTATTGCAATTAAAAGATAAATTTGCTGATAAGAGAAGAACTGAAATTATTCAGGGTACATTTGATTTAGAAGATGAAGATTTAATACCAGTTGAAGATATTATCATTTCACTAACAACAAATGGATACGTTAAACGTATGCCAGTTGATACTTATAAAACTCAAAACAGAGGTGGTAGAGGTATTAAAGGTATGGCTACGAATGAAGATGATATTGTCGATTCATTAATTAATATGAGTACACATGATGATCTCTTATTCTTTACGAACTTTGGTAAAGTTTATCGTATTAAAGGATATAATGTTCCAGAGTTTGGTAGAACTGCTAAAGGGTTACCGGTTGTAAATTTATTAAATCTTGATAAAGATGAATATGTGAAATCTATGATATCTATTCGTAAAGAAGATATTTTAGAAAAGAAAGCTGAGTATCTATTCTTTGTAACATTGAATGGACTTGTTAAGAAAACACATATTGATGAGTTTGAAAATATTAGACAATCTGGTAAGATTGCTATTGGTCTTAAGGAAGATGATCAACTGGTTTCTGTTAAATTAACAACAGGAAATGCTCAAATTTTAGTTGCAGCCTCTAATGGTAAACTTATTCGATTTAAAGAGAGCGATGTCCGTAAAATGGGAAGAACTGCTTCTGGTGTTAGAGGTATTAATGTTGATGGTGGACATGTTATTGGTATGACAACTGATCAAGATGGTCAATTTATTATGGCAATTAGTGAAAATGGTTATGGTAAAATGTCGCCATTAGATGAATATCGTGAATCACATCGTGGTGGTAAAGGTGTTAAGACAATTAATACAACTGCTAAGACTGGTCAACTTGTTGCATTACGTGCTGTTAATGGTGATGAAGATTTATTGATTATTACGAGTGAAGGTATTGTTATTAGACTGCCAATGGACCAAGTTAAGACAGCTGGTAGAAATACTCAGGGTGTTCGTTTAATCAAAGTTGCTGAAGGGTCTACAGTTTCTAGTGTTGAAGTTGTAGAAAAGGCTGAAGAAGACAATGAGGACTCTTCTGATGAAGCAAAAGAATAGTGTAAAAAACTACAGATTATGAGTCTGTAGTTTTTTTGTTTTTTATTCCAAAAGGAATTTGTAATAGCTATATTTATAACTTATCTTAAAATAATCAATGATTTTCAATTTTATTATCTCAATCATATACAATATCAAATATGAGGATATTGTATATAATTTTACTTATATAATCCTCCATATATATACTATTAAGAAAACATAAATTGACAAATTTAGCAATATTTCATACAATAAGTCTAAAGTGGGTGGATTTATGGCAAAAGAAAAAAAGATTCAGATTAATCAGACCTTTAAAAATATAATTATTCTTGTTGTTGTAGCAGCTATTTTCTTTTTGGTAGGGAAGATATGGCCTAGTGGTGAAGAACCAACGGTAATGACAAGTGATTTGTTATCACAGCAGATTAGTGAAATTAGTGAATTAGCTACTGTTGAATATAATTATACAAACATGGGTAAATTTGAAAATCAAGCAACATTTTATGGATGGACTGTTCCATTTACAACGAAGAGTTTTATTATTTCATATGATGGTAAGATTAAAGCTGGCATTGATATGAGTATTGTGGACATTAAATTAAGTGGTAAGAAGATAACTGTGACAGTTCCAAAAGCAAAAATTCTCTCTCATGAAATTGATGAAAAGAGTATTGAAGTTTTTGATGAAACAAAGAATATTTTTAATCAGATTAGTATAACAGATTATCATCAGTTTGCGATTGATCAAAAAGAGAAAATGGAAACAAATGTAAAAGAGAAAGGCTTAATTGAAGAAGCACAAAAAAAAGCAGAAACGACAATAAAAACATTCATAACATCATCTAATAGACTATCAGATGATTATGAAATAATATTTAAAGTTAGTGAGTAGGAGAAATCCTACTTTTTCTATTGAAAAATGGCTAGAATATAGTATAATGTTAGCAATTTGGGTATTTTTTAGGAGGTTATTTATGAAGTCAGCAAATAAAGGAAAAAAACTAGCAGTAAAAATGGTTATTGCATTGGTTTGTGGTTTAATTGTGGGGTTCGCCTGTATTTTATTAAGAGAGAATTTAATAGCGAATGGACAATCAGAAACTTGGACTACAATTAATAATATCTTCTTTCAAGATATTACTGTTGAAGGAGCTACAAGTGCAATAGGAATATTCTATATTATTGGTCAACTGTTTGTGAATGCTTTACAATTAATTATTGTTCCTATGGTGTTTGTATCTATTGCATTAGCTATTTGTGTGATTACAGATACAAAGAAATTAGGAAGAATATCATCCAAAACAATTTTAACTTTTTTTATAACAACTCTATGTGCTTTGATTTTTGCTGGTATTATTGGAGCTTTTGTTTATCAAACTGGAGCATTTAATGCTGTTAATGCATCTGATATTGCTATTAAGGAAGGAACAGTTGGAACAAATCCATTAACTATTATTTTATCAATTGTACCTAATAATTTTATTTCAGCTCTTACAAATAACGGAGGAGTTTTAGCAATTGTTTTCCTTGCTGTATCTGTTGGTTTAGCTATGAATCAGCTCAAAGAAAAAACAAAAACAATTAAAAAATTATTTATTGAATTAAGTGATATTATTTCTGTTTGTTTATCATTTATTATTAATAAGTTTGCTCCTTATGCAATCTTTTGTTTATTGACACGAACATTTGCTGCATATGGTATCGATTATTTAAGACCAGCATTAGCTTATGTCATAACAGTTTTGGTTGCATTAATTGCTTATTTAATCATAGCTTATCCAATTTATATTATGGTTATGGCGAAATTAAGTCCTAAACCATTTATGAAAAAGATTGCTAAAGTTGCTTTATTTGGATTTTCAACATCATCAAGTGCTGCAACACTTCCTTTAAATAAACAAACAACTGTTGATGAAATGGGAGTGAGTGAACAAATTGCTTCATTTACTTTACCACTTGGTATGACAATTAATATGGATGGAACAGCTATTATGCAAGTTATTGCTGCTATTTTTGTAGCAGCAAGTTCAGGTTATGATGTGACATTTACATCTATGGCTATCATAGCTGTATTAGCATTAATTGCCTCAATTGGAACTCCTGCAGCACCAGGAGCTGGAGCGGTGATTTTATTTACAATATTAACTGGAATGGGATATACTAATGATGCTGCTTTATTATCTTATTCGTTGATTCTTGCTATTAATAGACCTATTGAAATGCTAGTAACATCTTTAAATGTAGTAGGTGATTCTTCGACATCTATTATTGTTGCTAAAAAAGAAAACATGTTAAATGAAAAAATTTATCATAAATAGAGTTCAAAATGAACTCTTTTTCAATATTTAATGTTTGAAGTTATATATTGTTGTGGTATAATCTATTTGTTAAATCGTTGCGTTGGATAAGTAAATAATAGGATTATTAGAGAGAACTGATGGTTGGTGTAAATCAGTATAATATATTATTGAAATCTCCCAACAAGAGAAGTTAATCACTTCCGGCTGAACCGTTATCTCATATAAAGATATCATAATGATATGAAGTAGGGTGGCACCACGAGATATTCGTCCCTTATAAGAGGTGTTTTTATTTTTATAATAAGGAGAGAAAAAGATGATTGATATTGCAAAATTAAGAGAAAATCCTGAACTTGTGAAAGAAAATATGAAAAAGAAGTTCCAACATGATCGTTTACATTTGGTAGATGAAGCATTTCATTTGGATAAAGTTTATCGAGAAACTTTAACAAAAGCGAGTGAACTTCGTGCTATGCGTAATAAATTGTCTAAAGAAATTGGTCAATTTATGCGTGAAGGAAAGAAAGATTTAGCTGAACAAAATAAGAAAAAAGTTAATGAAATGGCAGAATTATTAAAGGAATTAGAAGAAAAGGAAATTGAATTGGGACCTAAGTTAAAGGAAATCATGATGAAAATTCCTAACTTTATAGATGATTCTGTTCCAGTGGGAAAAGATGATAGTGAAAATGTAGAAATTCAAAAATATGGAGAACCTATTGTGCCAGCATATGAAATTCCATATCATGCTGATATTATTGCCAAATTCAATGGACTAGATAAAGATGCAAGTGGTAGAACAAGTGGGAATGGATTCTATTATCTAATGGGAGATATAGCAAGATTATCTTCTGCAATGATTTCTTATGCTCGTGACTTTATGATTGATAAAGGTTTTACTTATTGTATTCCACCATTTATGATAAGAAGTGACGTTGTGACTGGAGTTATGTCATTTGAAGAAATGGATGCAATGATGTATAAAATTGAGGGTGAAGACTTATATTTAATTGGAACAAGTGAACATAGTATGATTGGTAAGTTCAAGGATCAAATTGTTAAAGAAGATGATTTACCAATTACAATGACTTCTTATTCTCCATGTTTTAGAAAGGAAGTTGGGGCTCATGGTATTGAAGAAAGAGGTATCTATAGAGTTCATCAATTTGAAAAACAAGAAATGGTCGTTTTATGTAAACCAGAAGATGCAATGGAATGGTATGATAAAATGTGGTCATATACTGTTGAATTGTTTAGAAGTCTAGACATTCCTGTAAGAACACTAGAATGTTGTAGTGGTGACTTGGCTGATTTGAAAGAAAAGTCTTGTGATGTTGAAGCATGGTCTCCTCGTCAACAGAAGTATTTTGAAGTAGGATCTTGTTCTACTTTAGGTGATGCTCAAGCAAGACGTTTAGGTATTCGTACAAAAGGGCAAGAGGGAACTTATTATGTGGCAACTTTGAATAATACAGTTCTTGCAAGTACTCGTGCATTAATTGCTTTTATTGAAAATAATTATAATGAAGATGGAACAATTCATATTCCTGAGGCTTTACGTCCATATATGGGTGGAAAAGATAAGATTTGTTAAAAGAGTAACATTTTGTTATTCTTTTTTCTTTAGAAATTCTTATGTATTTTTTACACAAGATATACACATAAGTCTGTTAATATTATAAATAATTAAAGAGAAAGTAGGGGAATTGATGAAAAATATTTTAGAGTATTTAGAGGAATCATCAAATAAATATTTTACAAAGTCAGTGTTTACTGATCAAAATAGAGAGTTAACATATGGAGAATGCATTCAATATTCTAAAAAAATTGGAACTCAATTATTAGAACTTCATAAAACAAGGCAACCCATTGCAGTTCTTATGGATAAAACGGCAGAGAGTTTAACAGCTTTTTTTGGTGTGGTTTATAGTGGTAATTTCTATGTAGTTATTGATTCAATGATGCCATTAGATCGTATTGAAAAGATTTTTGAGACTTTACAGCCAATAGCTTTAGTATCAGATTATGAGCATCAGGAAGTTGCACAAAAACTCCATAACAAAATCTATTATTTTGAAGATCTCATAAATATGAATATTGATGAAGAGGGGTTATCTCTTATTAGACAACAGATGATTGATACTGATCCTTTATATGCATTATTTACTTCTGGTTCAACGGGTGTTCCTAAAGGTGCTATTTTATCACATCGAAGTGTTATCAATTATGCGACTTGGTATAAAGAAACATTTGATATAACTGATCAAACCCAATTTGGAAGTCAAACACCATTTTACTTTAGTATGTCTGTTTCTGATGTGTATAGCACAATTATGTCAGGAGCTACCTTGCATATTATACCAAAGTCATTGTTTTCATTCCCAATCAAATTAATTGAATACATGAATATAAAAAAGGTAAACACCATTTATTGGGTACCTTCAGCACTGTGTATTGTTGCAAATCTAAAGGTTTTAGATTATATGGCTTTGGACTATGTAGATAAAGTTTTATTTGCTGGGGAGGTTATGCCAACAAAGCAATTAAATTATTGGATTCACAAAATTCCAAATGCTTTGTATGCAAACCTATTTGGTCCTACTGAAACAACTGATATATGTACGTATTATATTATTGATAGAGAATTTAAAGATGATGAAATTTTACCAATTGGTAAGTCTTGTAATAATTGTGATATATTCTTGCTTGATGAGAATAATCAGGAAGTCTTGGATACTCGTGAAGGTGAATTATGTGTAAGAGGATCATTTTTAGCAATGGGTTATTATAATAATGAAATGAAAACAAAAGAAGTTTTTGTACAAAATCCTTTAAATAAAGCTTATCCTGAAATTATTTATAAAACGGGTGATCTTGTTAGGTATAATGAAAGCGGTGAGCTTATTTATATAACACGTAAAGATTTTCAAATTAAACATATGGGTTATCGAATTGAGTTGGGAGAAATTGAAGCAGCTGTAAATTCTTTAGAAAAAATTCAAAGCAGTGCAGTTATTTTTGATGAAATGAAAGATAAGATTGTTTTGATATATACTGGTAAAATTGATGATATTGGTATTATGGAAGGTATTTCGTTGAGAGTTCCAGACTATATGAAACCGAATGTTATTGTCAAAGTGAAAGTAATGCCGTATAATCAAAACGGAAAAATTGATAGAAAATGGCTTAAAGGTCATTATGAAGAATTGGGAGGAAAATAAAATGGAAGAGTTATTAGATATTTTAAAAGGTTTGAAACCTGGAGTTGATTTTGAAAATGAGAAAAATTTAATTGAAGATAGGTTGTTAGATTCATTAGATGTTATGAATTTAACAGTTGAATTGAATGATGAGTTTGATATCGAAATTACACCTTTAGATATATTACCTGAAAATTTTAAATCTATTGAAACAATTTATGCATTAATTACACGTTTACAAGACGAAGGATAGTATGGCTTATACAACTTATGTCTATTTAATACTTTTTTTAGGAAGCACATTTCTTCTTTATACTGTGTTTCCTAAGAAGTATAAGTGGTTAGTTTTATTGAGTGCTAGTTATCTTTATTATATTGCTGCTAGTCGTTTATGGTTAATTGTTTTTCTTTTCATGACAACATTAACTGTTTATTTAAGTGCAATATGGCTAGATAAAATTAATGACTTATTTCAAAGTGTTAAGAAATTATTAGATAGAGATCAAAAGAAATCATTTAAAGAGAAATTATTATGGCAAAAGAAAATGGTAATGATTTTAATGTTATTGATTAATATTGGAACATTAGCATTTTTAAAGTATTTTAATTTTTTTGGTGATGTACTTAATTTTGCTTTATTAGATCATATGAATATGCATATTCCAATGCTAAAATTATTTTTGCCACTTGGAATATCTTTCTATACATTACAGGCAGTAAGTTATGTTATTGATGTTTATAGAGGTAAATATAAGGCTGATAGAAATTTTGGAAGAGTTGCTCTATTCTTAGCATTCTTTCCAACGATTGTAGAGGGGCCTATTGCACGATATGATCAAGTCGCTCAGCAATTATTTGAAGGACATTCGTTTCATTATGTGAATTTAACGCATGGGGCACAACTGATTCTATGGGGAATGTTTAAAAAAATTGTCATTGCAGACAGAGCAAATATGTTAGTAAATCATGTTTTTAATGATTATACAAAATTTTCGGGATTAAGTGTAATTATAGCAGTTATTTTTTATACAATTCAATTGTATACAGAATTTTCAGGAGCAATGGATATTGTTAGAGGTAGCGCACAGATTTTTAGTGTCAATTTACCAGAGAACTTTAGACAGCCTTTCTTTGCCAAGAGTATTAATGAGTTTTGGCAAAGATGGCATATTACTTTAGGTGCTTGGCTAAGAGATTATGTATTTTATAGCGTTTCTTTGTCAAATCCTTTTAAAAAATTTAATCAATTTGTTAGAAAGCATTGTAATGAGTATTTTTCTAAGCTTTTGCCTGCTACTACAGCATTATTCTTTGTTTGGATATGTAATGGATTGTGGCATGGTGCAAGTATAAAATATGTTATGTATGGTATGTATTATTATTCGATTATGGTTATTGGAATGTTTATGGAACCTGTTTTTAAAAAGGTATTAGAGAAATTGCATATTTGCAAAGAAAAAAATTATTTCAGAGTTTTCCAGATTTTGAGAACTGTATTTATCGTAAATATAGGGATGTTGATCTTTAGAGCTGATAATTTATCTATTGCCTTTGATATGTTTATCTCTTGTTTTAGAAATATAAGTTTTCAAATTCATCCATTAACCCATCTTGGATTAAGAAGCTTGGATATGTTAATTGTTATTCTTGGCGTTATTGTTGTTTTTATAGTTGGAGTTATTAAGGAAAAGGGATTTCATATAAGGGAAAATGTTGCAAGATGGCATATTGTTCCAAGATGGTCTTTTTATATTGTTGGATTATTTATTGTTATTATTTTTGGTGCATACGGTAGAGGATATGACATTGCTAGTTTTATTTATGCACAGTTTTAGGAGGATATATGAATAAAAAAGAAAATATTAAAAAAAATATTATTGATATCTCTAAAATTGTAATCTTCTTATCAGTCTGTGGTGTTTTATTATGGTGTATAACCCCTATCTTTTTACCAAAAAACAATACTAAAGAGAGTGGTATCAAATATGAAAATGCGCGAGGATTTTATGGCGAAAGGCATAATAGTATAGATATTTTAGCATTAGGAAATAGTGATTTATATAGTGCTATGAATCCTTTAGAATTATGGAATAGTCATGGTTATACGTCTTATGTTTGTGCTGAACCTTCACAAAATATCTTTTCTGCATATTATTTACTAAAAGATATTTTTACCTGTCAAAAACCTAAACTTGTTATTTTAGAAGTTGATCAGCTTTTTACTCATAATGAAGCAGATGATATTGATGATGCGTTTAATAATATTCTTAAAAGTAAGTTTCCATTATTTGAGTATCATAGTCGTTGGAAGAATTTAAAAACAGAAGATTTTACAGATAAGGTTTCTTATACTTCAAAGGTTGAGTCAAAGGGCTATATATATCATAATAAAATAAAACCAAATAAAATTGGTTTTAAGTATATGAAAAACAATAAGAATTCTACAATAACAATGACAACAAAAATGTATGTGAAAAAAACAATTGAATTAGCTAAAAATCATGGCGCAGATGTTCTTTTGGTTTGGTATCCTTCTGCAACGACAGGAACTATAGATCGTCATGAAGCAGTTCAAAAACTTGCGGATCAATATAACGTTCCTTTTGTAGATTTTAATGTTAATCAATATGATACTGGATTTAATTGGCTAACTGATACAAGGGATGGGGGTAATCATTTGAATTATAATGGTGCTAAAAAGATGACAAGGTACTTAGGTAAATATTTTATCGAGAATTATCATTTCACTGATCATCGTCAAGATAATGCCTATAATCAATGGAATTTAGATTACCAATCATTTATGAAAAAGAATAAATTATTATAGATATTGATTTGTTTATCAAATATGATATAATAAGACTTGCCATTACAATAGGCGGCTTCGAACCATGTCAGGACCGGAAGGTAGCAGCATTAAGAATGCCCGTTTATGTGTAGTGGCTTTTTTAAAGGAGATTAATTTGTATGACTGATATCGAGTATATGAAATTAGCTTATCAAGAAGCAATAAAAGCAAAAGATATTGATGAAGTTCCTATTGGTGCTATTATTGTAAAGGATGATTGTGTTATTGCATCTGCTTATAATCAAAAAGAGTCAAAGCAGGATGTTACTGCTCATGCTGAGATGTTAGCTATCCAAAAGGCCTGTGAAATATTAGGAACATGGCATTTGGATGACTGTACTCTTTACTCTACATTAGAACCTTGTATGATGTGTAGTGGAGCTATTATTCAAAGTCGTATTGCTAAAGTTGTGTATGGAGCGAGTGGTCAACGTTGGCACGGAATTTCTCAATATCTTCATAATCATACATTTAATCATTATCCTGATATTATATCTGGAATATTAGAAGAAGACTGCTGTCAATTGCTTTCTGATTATTTTAAATTAAAACGACATCGTTTATAATCAAGATATCGAGAAGATATCTTTTTATTATCTTTTGATGATAAATAAAATATGCTATAATTGACAAAGGAGTTGATATTATGGCATATAAAACATTATATAGAGTTTATCGTCCGCAAAGGTTTGATGAAGTTGCTGGACAAGAACATATTATTACAACATTAAGACATGCTGTTGAAGAAAATAAAATTGCTCATGCTTATTTGTTTTGTGGACCTCGAGGTACTGGAAAAACAACAATTGCAAAATTATTAGCAAAAGCAATCAACTGTACTGGTAGTTCAAAACCATGTGATGAATGTGAGAATTGTAAAGAGATTGCTTCAGGTAATCATCCTGATGTTATTGAGATAGATGCAGCTAGTAATAATGGGGTTGACGAAGTGAGAAATTTGATTGATAAAGTCAAATACGCTCCTACTCAGGGAAAATACAAAGTTTATATTATTGATGAGGTACATATGATGTCTACAGGAGCTTTTAATGCTTTATTAAAGACATTGGAGGAACCACCAGCACATGTTGTTTTTATTCTTGCCACAACAGAACCTCATAAAATTTTGCCAACAATCATATCTCGTTGTCAGAGATTTGATTTTATGAAACTGAGTTTAACTGAGATTGTTAATCGTATGAAAAGGGTCGTCGAACAAGAAAATTATATTTGTGATGACGAAGCTTTAGAAATGATTGCAAAGCTTGCAGATGGTGGAATGAGAGATGCGTTATCTATTTTAGAGCAATGTTTGGCATATAATGATCAACATTTAACAGTACAAGATGTTAATCATATATATGGAATCGTATCATTAGAAAATAAAATTGATTTCATAAAAGTTCTTTTGTCTAAAGATATGAAGAAATCATTATTTATTTTGGATGAAATGAAAACAAATGGTATTGATATTAAAAGATTAACATTAGACTTAGTTGATATTTTAAAAGATATTATTATTTATAGAAATACAAGTGATAGTTCTATATTATTTGTTCTTTCACAATATTATTTAGATATGATAGTCCCTTATATATCATGTGACGAAGCATTTGCATTTATTGATTTTTTAATGGATGCAAGTGAAAAATATGCTAAAGTTATTAATCCAGCTATATATTTTGAGTTAGCCTTGTTAAAAATGTGTAATCAAGTTCAATCGAAAAATGGAGAACTCATTGATAAAGTAGATATTCCTCAAACAGAATCTATCCAATATGTGAACGAAACTCAAGAGGTTAATACAGAAGCAATGGGAGAAGTTATTGAAATGGATAAACCCATTTTACAATCTCAAAATAACAGTAATCAAGTTATGTATGAGGATATTGATGAGCAAATAGGTGAACTATTAATTGAAGACGAACCAATCTTAGAAGAATCTCAAGATATTATTCAAGAGGATATACCTACATTTGAGTTTGAGAAACAAGATGACGTGGAACAAAGCATAGATAATGATATAAAAGTTGATCGCTCAGATATTATGAATATACTTGTACAGGCACGAAGAGAAATACTGGAAAATATTCAAGAGAGATGGCCAATTATCAAGCGTTATTTGGCTAATTTAAACACTGCTAAGAGTGCAGGTATGCTTTGTGATGGTACTGCTGTTGCTGCTTGCCCAGGTGGTTTTATTATTGCTTTTGAATTCCAGCCAGCTGTGAACGCTGTTAATTATTATAAAAATTATAAACAGTTAAGTTCTTTTTTAGCAGAGATACTTGGACAAGAATATCGTTTTGTGGCTATTCAGCAGGATGAGTGGATTCAAATGCGAAGTCAGTTTATTGATTTAAAAAAGAAAGGACAACTCCCAGAACCACATAATTTAACTCTTAAACATATTGACTCTCATGATTTAGATCATGTTGATTTAAATGAGGCTCAAGAATTTGCAGTTAAGTTATTTGGTGATATTGTGGAGTTTAAGGAGGATTAAAAATGAATTTTGCTAACTTAGTACAACAAGCCCAACAAATGCAAAAGAAAGTGGCTAAGGCAAAGAAAGAATTCGATGAGAAGGAATTTGATATTGTTTCTCAGAATGATATTATTACTGGTAAAATCAAAGGAAATCTTGAAATAACAGAATTACATATTGAGCAATCTATGATGAGTATTGAACATCAAGAAGATGTTCAAGATCTATTAATGATTACTTTAAATCAAATGATTAAAAAGATTAATAATGAAAGAGAAGATACAGTCAATAAAGTTACTAATGGTGTAGATGTATCTGCATTCTTATAATGGAATATCCTAAGAGTTTTGAAGAATTAGTTGAATGTTTTAAGATGTTACCTGGAATTGGAACAAAAGGTGCAGAGAGAATGGTCTATCATATTTTAGCGATGGATGATGATCAGGTCCAGAGGTTCTCAAAAGCATTAATTGATTTTAAAAGTAATATTCAATATTGTCAAAGATGTGGTCATATTTGTGAAGGTGAACTTTGTGAAATATGTCTAGACCCACAGCGAGACCAAACGACAATTTGTGTTGTGGAATCTCCTAAGGATGTATTTGCAATGGAAAAACTAAAAGAATATCGAGGATTATATCATGTTTTACATGGAACAATGTCGATAATGGATGGAAAAACAATAGATGACTTAAATATTCAAACATTATTCGATAGATTAGATGAAAATATGAAAGAAGTCATAATTGCTACAAATCCGACAAGAGAAGGTGAGACAACAGCGTTATTCTTAGCTAAGTTATTAGCTAAACAAAATATACCAGCTTCAAGAATTGCAAACGGACTCCCAATTGGTGGTAATTTGGATTATGCTGATGAATTAACACTATTGAAATCTCTAGAAGGAAGAAAGAAACTATAAATCATCTCATATAATTAATGAGGTGATTTTTTATGAGAAAAATAACAACTATCTTTTTCAGATTGCTTTTTGCAACAATAACAATATTTATTATTAATGCATTTGAACCATTGACACATATTAATTTATCACTAAATATATTTAATATATTGATGATTTCAATATTTGATGTCTTTGGTGTTGCTTTATGTATTGTATTAAAATTTATACTCTAGACGATTAAAGAAATAATGCTTTATATCTTCTCTATTTTTTTATATAATAGAGAAAGAAACGAGGTGTTATTTGTGTCTGGGAAGTTTATAACTTTTGAAGGTGGCGAAGGTAGTGGAAAAACAACTATTGCTGCAATGATTAAAGAAGTTTTAGATAAAGAGGGTTATCAAGTCACTTTAACGAGAGAACCAGGTGGAGTTGAAATAGCAGAAAAAATTCGTGATATTATTCATGATGTAAAATATACAAATATGGATAGAAAAACTGAGGCTTTATTATATGCTGCAAGTCGACGACAACATTTAGTAGAAAAAGTCATTCCTGCATTAGAGAAAGGCGAAATTGTTATTTGTGATAGGTTTGTTGATAGTTCAATGGTATATCAAGGATTAGCACGAGGAATTGGTATTGATGAAGTTTATAATATGAATTTATTCGCTACTGAAAATATTTTACCTAATCGTACAGTATTTTTTGATATTAAACCTGAAGCTGGCTTACAGCGAGTTTATGCAAATAAGGAGCGTGAAGTCAATAGATTAGATTTAGAAAATATTGATTTCCATGAAAGAGTGTATGAAGGATATTTAGCTATATGTAATAAATTTCCTGATCGTATAGTGAAAATTGATGCTAGTCAAGATATTGAAGATGTTTTATTTCAAGTTCTTGAAAAGATAAGAGAAATTTTATGAATTTAAAAGATAATTTAAAGAAAGAACAACCTATTCTTTATCAGATATTATCAAAGAGTTTTCAAAATGGTAAAATACCTCATGCTTTCTTATTAGTTGGGAAGAATGCTAGTCTTCCTGCTCATTATATTGCTAAGAGTTTAATTTGTGATGATGATCTACTTGCATGTGATATGTGCAATGATTGTAGACGTATTGGTCAGCACAATTATGCTGATCTCATATATCTTTCTGGGAAAGATGAATCAATCAAAAAAGGTGATGTAGAAAATATTCAAGAGCAGTTTTCTAAATCATCTATTGAGGGTAAAGCAAAGATATATATGTTAGAAAATATTGAAAATTCTACTGTTGAAGCAATGAATAGTCTTTTAAAAATATTGGAAGAACCAATTCCTGGTATTTATGCAATTTTTACTTGTCAAAACATTAATCGTGTTTTACCTACTATTCAGTCTCGATGCCAAGTTATACAATTATTACCTAATTCTAAATCTTTGCTAAAAGCAGAACTTGTTAAAACTGATATACCAATTGATGATATTAATATTTTAACAGAACTATTTGAAACATTTGAGGAATGTGAACCATATATTGAATCAGAGATATTTGATAAGTTAAAACTTGAAGTTTATCATTTTATTGAAGACATGTATTTTCATAAGGATAATTTGTTAATCAATGTTGAAACTCATTTGTTAAAAGATTTTAAAGATAAAGCATCAATTCAACTTTTCTTAAATATGTTAGTTTTAGGATTAAGAGATTTGTTTCACGTGAAACATTCTATGGAACTTACATATTCTTCATACAAGAGTTTATTTGAAAAGATTGAAGATAGCCCAGAAAATCTTGTAAAGAAAATAGATTTAGTTTTAAATACAGAATATTTATTAAGCACGAATGCAAATGTCCTTTTATTAATGGATAGTATGATGTGTAATATATAGAAAGGAATTAATATGGAAGAAAAATTAGCGCTTGTACGTTTCAATAATGTTGGTAAATCGTATTTTTTCTCAACTGATTTAGATGTACATAAGGGTGATAAGGTTGTTGTTGAAACAATTAGAGGATTAGAGTTAGGTGAATTAATATCTGATCTTAAAGATATTTCTGAGTTTAATTTGGATACTGAGTTAAAAAGAGTTAAAAGAAGAGCAAATCGTGCTGATTTAGATTTGTTCGAGTTTAATAAAACAAAGGCAATGAAATCATTAGAAATCTGTAAGACAATTGTCAATGAATATAAACTAGATATGCATTTAGTCAATTGTGAATATACATTAGATGCATCAAAAGTTATATTTATGTATACTTCTGAAAGTCGTGTCGATTTTAGAGAACTCTTAAAAGAATTAGCGAGTGTTTTTAAATGTAGAATTGAATTAAGACAGATAGGACCAAGGGATAAATCAAAAATTGTAGGTGGAATTGGCTCATGTGGTTTACCATTGTGTTGTTCTTCATTTTTAGGAGAATTTGATGGTGTAACAATTAATATGGCTAAAAATCAAATGTTAGCAATAAATATTGATAAGATATCTGGAGCCTGTGGAAGACTATTATGTTGTTTAAAGTATGAAGATGAGGCATATACAATTGAGAAAAGACGTTTTCCAAAAATAGGATCACGAGTAAGATTTGAAGATAAGATAGTTAAAGTTATTGGATTAAATGTTATTAGTGATTTAGTAAAAATTGATTATGATGGAAATATTTCATTTGTTTCATTAAGTGATATCAAAATTTTACCACCAAAGGATCATAAAAATGAGCAACGAGGTCGTTAATTATTTACTAGCATATAATGATATGAAAATTATCCAAAGAAAAGATATGTTTAATTTTTCTTTGGATACTGTTTTATTAGCATCATTCTGTACTATTAATAAAGATTTACAAAAGATTATTGATTTTGGAACAAATAATGCTGCAATTCCATTATTGTTATCAAGAAGAACAGATAAAGAAATTATTGGTGTTGAAATTCAAAAAGATGCTGTAGAGCTTGCAATTAAGAATGTAAAACTGAATCACTTAGATAATCAAATTACTATAATTCATAATGATATTAAGGACTATGTACAAACAAGTGAGAAGTTTAAACTTGTTGTATGCAACCCACCTTTTTTTAAAGTTGGAGAGAGAAGTCATCTCAATGATAATGAATATCTTCAAATAGCAAGACATGAAATAAAAATTAATTTAGATGAAATTATTCAGTCTGCCGCTAGAATACTTGATAATAAAGGTCGATTTGCAATGGTTCATAGACCAGATCGAATGATTGAAATTATTAATATTATGCAAAAATATGATATTGAGCCTAAACGTATTCGTTTTGTATATCCTAAACTTGGTAAGGAATCACATATATTTTTAATTGAAGGAATGTATAAAGGAAATAAAGGAGTTAAAATTGAAACTCCTTTATATGCTCATGAAGAAGATGGAAGTTATACAAAGGAAGTTAGAAAAATGTTTGGAGAGAAGGATAATGATTAGACAGAAAAGTTTTGAAAATAAAAAAGCAACCTTATTTTTAGTAGCAACTCCTATTGGTAATTTAAGTGAAATGACATATAGAGCAGTTGAAACTCTAAAGACTGTTTCATTTATAGCAGCAGAAGATACAAGGAATACAATTAAACTTTTGAATCATTTTGAAATCACTACAAGACTTATTTCTCATCATGAACATAATATTGTGACATCTATTCCTAAAATCATTCAATTGCTACAAGAGGGTTATGATATTGCCTTAGTTAGTGATGCTGGATACCCAGCTATAAGTGATCCAGGTTACGAACTTGTGAAAGAAGTTATTACAAACGGTTATAATGTTGTACCAATTTCTGGAGCAAATGCTTGTCTTAATGCCTTAGTTGTATCGGGTATAACTCCTCAGCCATTTCTATTCTATGGTTTTTTAGACCATCAAGATAAAAAGAAGAAAAAAGAATTAGAAGATTTAAAGAATTATAAAGAAACTATAGTTTTCTACGAAGCTCCACATCGTATCAAAAAAACCTTAAATCATATGCTTGATATTTTTGGTAATAGAAACATAGCATTATGTAGGGAAATTACAAAGAAATATGAGGAGATAAATAGAGGTTCTATAGATGAAATTTTAACAGTTGTAGATGATATGAAGGGTGAAATGGTAATAGTGGTTGAAGGATGTCATGAGCCTACAGAGGAAGTCATATTTGAGCAGCCAATAGAAGAACATGTTAATGAGTATATAGCAAAAGGAATGTCTACAAAAGATGCTATAAAAGAAGTATCAAAGCAAAGGAAAATATCAAAAAATATTGTTTATCAAGAATATCATAAAAAATGAGTATATTTATATATTCATTTTTCTTTTTGAATAAAGTATAATAAAGTATAGTAAGGGAGAGGAAAAATATGATTTATACAGTAACTTTCAATCCATCTATTGATTATTTGGTTCATGTTGATCATTTTAAAATAGGTGAAGTTAATAGAACACATTCAGAAAAGATATTACCTGGTGGTAAGGGTATCAATGTTTCAATTGTCTTAAAAAATCTTGGTATTAAAAGTATACCTTTTGGTTTTATAGCTGGTTTCACTGGTCAAGAAATAGAAAGACGAATAGAGGATGATTTTGATATTCCGACACATTTTATTAAAATACAAAATGGTTATTCAAGAATAAATTTCAAAATGAAGAGTGATGAAGAAAGTGAAGTCAATGGTAATGGTCCAGAAATTAATAAACAACATTTAAGTGAATTTTACAAAAAACTTGATTGCTTAGAAATGGGAGATATTCTTGTTTTATCTGGAAGTATACCTAAATGTCTTTCTCATGATATTTATTATGAAATAATGAAATATCTCAAAGATAAAGAAATTAAAGTTGTTGTAGATGCTACTGGTCATTTATTGTTAAAAGTGTTGGAACTTAAGCCTTTCTTAGTTAAACCGAATAAGCATGAATTAGAAGAAATGTTTCACGTGAAACTTTTTAATAAACAAGATATTATATTATATGGAAAAAAATTACAGGAAATGGGTGCAAAAAATATTCTTATATCAATGGCTGGTGATGGTGCCATATATATTTGTGAGAATGGAAAAGTGTATTTGAGTGAAGTTCCAAAAGGAATTGTAAAAAATTCAGTAGGTGCTGGTGATTCAATGGTGGCTGGGTTTATCGCAGGTTATATAAAAACAAAGAGTTATGTTCATGCATTTAGGATGGGAGTGGCCACAGGAAGTGCTAGTGCTTTTTCAGAAGATTTAGCAAAAGAGAGTGAAGTTCTCAATTTGCTAAAGCAAATCCATGAGGTTGAATATGAATATTAAAGATTTATTAAAAGAAGATAGTATCATATTAAATGTACATAGTTCCAATAAGGAAGATGTTATTAATATATTAATCAATAAGCATTTCGAATGCCAGCATATTACAGATAAAGAAAAATTCAAACAAGCAATTATGGCTAGAGAGGAATTATCAAGTACAGGAGTAGGTCATATGATTGCTATACCACATGCACAAGATGAGACAGTAAAGTATCCTTCATTAGTTGCAATGGTAGATAAGGAAGGTGTTGATTTTGATTCTTTAGATAAAACCCCTGTTAAACTCATTTTCATGATAGCAGTGCCAAAGGAGAGTGGTACAAATCACTTAGAGATACTTGCTGAATTAAGTAAAATACTCATGAATGAGAAAATCATAAATAAATTAATTAATTAATGCTCAAACACCTAAACATTTTATAGATATTATAAATAGCGAATTGGATGTAAAAAATAATAACCAAGAAAATGATGATTTTGATGTTGTTGCTGTAACAGCATGTCCAACAGGAATAGCACATACATATATGGCTGCTAAATCACTAGAAGAGACAGCTTTAAAAATGGGTATCAAAATAAAAGTTGAAACAAATGGGGCAAGTGGTGTTAAAAATAAATTAACGAAAAAGGATATTGAACATGCAAAAGCTGTTATAATTGCAGCAGATAAAAAAGTTGAGGTGGCAAGATTTTCAAGTAAGAATATAATTCAAGTGCCAGTAGCTAAAGGAATATATGAAGCACAAAATTTGATTGAACAAGCTATGAATAATAAAAAACAGGAATTATTCCAACAGGATAATAAGAAAGTAGAGATAAGTTATAAAAAGATTAAAAATCTCTATAATCATCTTATGAATGGAGTATCACGACTTATACCAATTCTTATGATATATGGTATTATTAGTCAAATAATGATTATGTTAGAGATGAATCAATTTAATTATTTATATAATGATTCAGAGTTAGGAATGTTTCTAAATTTAAATCTAGAATATATTCCATCATTAGCGATTATGTTTGGAGGATGCTTACTTTCTGCTTTTATAGCTGAAAGCATAAGTGAAGTACCAGGGTTTACAGTAGCATTGTTCTCATCATTTATTTATATGAATCGCAATTTAGGAATGGCTGGAATGATAGTTATTGGATTTGTAGCTGGATATCTTGTATTAGGATTAAAGAAATTATTTTCATATATACCTGAGTTATTGGAAAGTCTTGTTCCTAATTTTTTGTTGCCATTATCAGCTTTTGTAATTATGACTATTATTTTAAATTTTGTGCCTCAAAGAGTAATTGATTATCAATATCAGGATCAAATTTTAGTATTAAGTCCAATATTTCTGATAATTATAGGTTTTGTTCTAGGTGCAATGATGTCAATTGATATGGGTGGTCCAATAAATAAGACAGCATATTGTATAGGAATTATAGGTATCTTATTAAAGAGATTTGATTTCATGTCAGCGGTTATGGCTGCAGGTATGATTCCTCCAATTGTTATCTGGCTTTCTATTATGGTGTATCCACAGCTATTTAATGAAAAAGAAAAGTCAGGAAAATGGAGATGTTTGGTTAGAGGCCTATGTTTTGTTAGTGAAGAAGCTATTCCATATATGATTAATGACAAAAGAGGAATTCATCTACCATGTATTATTGCCTCTGGTATAGCAGGTGCACTATCTATGTTTTTTGGATGTAGCCAAATGTTTCCCCATGGCGGAATTGCTACCCTGCCATTTATTAATCATCCACATTTCTTTATCATCTCAATTTTTGCTTCTGCTTTGATAGGTATGAGTTTTGTTTTATTTTTCAAAAAGAGTGCAAATAATTATTAAATTCTGTCATTATAACCATTTACAAGAGTTGCTATAAGCAATATACAATAATTAGAAATAGATGTATAAAGAGAAAAAAATTCAGCATAATATATATGGTGATAAATAATGAAAGAAAGTAGAAAAGTTGTATTAATTGGAACAGGTATGGTTGGAATGAGTATGGCCTATTCACTTATGAATACAGGAGGAATAGACGAACTCGTTCTTATTGATATTGATGAAGAAAAGGCAAAAGGTGAAGCCATGGATCTTAATCATGGAATTCCATATAGTACAAATAAAATGAAAATTAAATCTGGAAGCTATCAGGAATGTAGAGATAGCGATATTGTAGTGATTTGTGCAGGTGCAAATCAAAAGGAAGGTCAAACAAGACTGGAATTAACAAAAATTAATACTAAAATTATAAAAGATATTGCTTTAAAAGTTAAGGGTAGTGGATTTGATGGTATTGTCATTGTCGCAAGTAATCCTGTTGATATTCTAAGTTATGTAGTATACAAAGTTATGGATATAGATAAAAGTAAAGTAATTGGAACAGGAACGTTGTTAGATACAGCACGAATGGGATATTTATTAAGTGAATATATTGGTGTTTCAAGTGATGATATTGAAGCGTATATTTTAGGTGAACATGGTGATTCTTCTTTTATTTCTTGGACAAATACTTATGTAGGTTGTAAAACATTATTAGAATATGTTGATGAAAAAAATTTGGATATGAATGATTTAAATGAAATTTATGATGATGTTAGAAATGCTGCTTATGAAATTATTGAAAGAAAAAAAGCAACATATTATGGAATTGGATTATCATTAAATAAATTAATTAATTCTATATTTAATGATACGAATAAGATATTATGTGTGAGTGCATATTTAGATCATGAGTATAAACACAAAGATATTTATATGGGAGTGCCCTGTGTTATTAATAGAGAAGGTATTAAAGAAGTTATTCAACTTCCTCTTAATGGTGTTGATCAAGGTAAATTTGACGATAGTTATGAAATATTGAGAAAATTAAAAGTGGAAGTAAAAAAAGATTTGGGTTTATCTTAACCCAAATCTTTTCTAATATAATCGTCTATAATTATAAACATATTTTTCCCAATATCCAGCTAATTGTGAAGTTTTAACACATTGATTCGCATATTGACCTCTTGTTCCAGAACCGTTACCAGCAGCATGTACAAAACTTCCACCACCAATGTAAATACCAATATGAGCAACACCACTACCATAACTGAAAGTAATGACATCCCCTGGTTGCAATTGAGATCTTGTAACTGCTTTCCCACTTCTTGAATAACCAGCAGCAGTTGTACGTCCTATTTTGACACCGGATTGGCGATGAGCCCATGCAACGAAACCTGAGCAATCAAAATATTTAGCATTAGGATTATCCAATCCCTGACCATCTCCAAAACCACCTCCAGGAGCACCCCACCAATAACGTGCACCAAGTTTTGTTAAAGCCTTTTGAGCAATAGCATTTCCTTTTGCTGAAGAACCAGGAACATATGATCCCCCTCCACCACTAGGAGCTTGTGACATCAATTGTTCAAGAGCAGCATCTATCTTTTTTTGAGCAGCAGATACTTTCTTTGCTTCAGCTTGACTATCAGCAATATTTTTTTGCTGTGATGCTTTCAAATCGATTAATTTATCTTGTAAAGCTAACTGCGTATTTTTTTGTGATTGTAATGCCGCTTTAGCATTAAGCAAAGTTTCTTTTTGAGAATCAAGTGATTCTTTTTGTTTTGTTAAGTCTGCAACAAGTTCTTTTTCATAAGATGTAATATCATTAAGACTTGTGAGACGAGAGAAGAATGTAGTAAAATCTTCTGCTCCAAATAAGAAATCAAGCATCCAATTAGAATTATATGTTGTTTGCATAACATATAAACGTTGCTTCATTTGTTCTTCTTTTTTAGTAATATCTTTTTTTATTTTCTCAATTGAAGAAAGAAGATAATTAATTTCATTTTCTTTAGATGAAATTTCTGAATTTAAAGTATTGATTTTAGAAGAAACTTGACTAATATCATTATTTGTATCATTGAGTTCCTTTTTTGTCTCTTTAATCTCATTTTTTAAATTACTATTCTTTTTACGAAGATATTCATTGAACTCTTCACAGGTTTTTTTATCTGATTTTTTAAGTGAAGATGAAGAACATAACTTTATGTACTTTGATTCATTACCAGCAAAATCAGTAGCAGCAACTTGATTAGATGAGATTGTCATTGTGAAAATAGAGCATATTGCTAAAAAACTTAAAACTAATTTTTTCATTTCATCACCTCGCCTTATCATTATAACATAAAATTTGGTAGAATAAACCACCAATATTTGTTAAAAGAAGAAATATATTGGGTTATTAGTATAAATATAGATAGATTATACATAAGAGTATGATCTTTTTTCATAAATTATAAATCATAACATATATATAAGAAAGTATAAAAATTGAGGCAAATGTAAAGACAATATAGAAAAATAAACATATAGTATTTTGAAGGAGGTGAATCAATGGTTAGAGATGGTATTGATGTATCCCAATATCAAGGACAGATTGATTGGGAGCTTGTACAAAAACACATTGACTTTGCAATTTTAAGATGTGGCTATGGACAAGACATTCCAGGACAAGATGATCCTACTTTTAAAAGAAATGCTGATGAATGTACAAGATTAGGTATTCCTTTTGGAGTCTACCTATATTCTTATGCAACAAATGAAAGAGAAGCACTTTCAGAAGCAAAACATGTTATGAGATTAATCCAAAATTATAAAATGGAATATCCAATTTATCTTGATTTAGAAGATCCAAGAGTTGGGAGATTAACAAATGAACAAATTGAAAGAAACTGTAGAGTATGGGCAGATGAATTAGCTAAGAATAACTATTTCCCAGGATTCTATGCTTCATATTACTGGTGGACTTCTAAATTGACTGGTGCATTCTTTACCCGTTATACACGATGGGTTGCACGTTATGCTGAAGAGTTAGGTGCTGAAGGCTTTGATATGTGGCAATATACAGATAATGGTTTTGTTGAGGGGATCAATGCTCCAGTTGATAGAAACTTTGCTTATAGAGATTTCCCAGCTGAAATCAGAGCAGGCGGTTTTAATAACTTTGAAGCAGAAGGACCACAACAGCCAGAACAACCTACAACAAATTACGAAGTAGGTGATCATGTGACATTTGATCATGTTTATATTTCTTCAGAAAGTAGCATACCTTTGATTCCATATATGAATCATGGAACAATCACAAGAATTGTTGCAGGAGCAAGAAATCCTTACCTTATAGGAAATGGGTTAGGATGGGTGAATAATGAAAGTATTACAGGAACAATGCGTTATCTATCTAATCCGACATATAGAGGAGACTCTTTAGTGGATGCCTTAACACAAATAGGAGTAGATGCTTCTTTTGCATCACGTCGTGATTTGGCTAGAAAGAATGGTATTGAAAATTATACAGGAAGTGCAAAACAAAACTTAGAACTCTTACAATTGTTAAGAGAAGGTAGATTAAGACAATAAAGGAAATTCCTTTATTGTCTTTTTGTATGTACAATCATTAATAAATAAAATATATAAATTTATATTTATATATAATTTATATTTGGACGAATAAAAAGAAAAAAATCATATTGTATTCATGTTTGTACAAGCGTATAATGAGTGCGTATTAATGGAGGAGCAGTATGGTTTACGCAAAAACAAAAAATAAAGAAGAATGGAGAAAGCACGCGACTTCAATGTGTTGTGTTTTGATAGCATCATTGATTATGTCAGTGAATATCAAATCATTTGTCAGAGCAGGAAATCTAATTCCAGGAGGATTTACAGGTCTTTCATTATTATTGCAGAGATCTGCCTTTGAATTTTTAGGAGTAAGTTTACCTTATTCATTAATAAACATTGTTTTAAATGCAGTCCCAGCGTTTATTGGATTTAAAATGATTGGAAAGAAGTTTACAAGTTACTCAGTTATTATGATTATTTTAAATTCATTTCTGGTTGATTTAATTCCAGTTGCACCAATTACATATGATCCATTATTAGTATCTGTATTTGGAGGAATTCTTAATGGTATAGCAATTGTTATTGCATTATATGGAAAAGCATCTAGTGGAGGTACTGATTTTATTGCAGTTTATTTATCTAATAAACTAAAAAAACCATCATGGAATTTCGTCTTTGGAATCAATGTTGTTATTTTGATGGCTGCCGGTTTGTTATTTGGATTTGAAGAAGCTATGTATTCTATTATTTTCCAATTTGTATCAACACAAATTATAGAAAGGTTTCATCAGAGGGATAAAAAAGTTACATTATTTATTGTGACAAAAGCAGCTGAAATTATTGAACAGGATTTAATGACGTATACACATCATGGCGTAACTCGTATAGAAGGAAAAGGGTGTTATTTAAAAGAAAATAAATCTATGTTGTATACTGTTGTAGGGGCAGATGAAGTTAAAGATGTTATTCAGTTTGTTAAAGAAAGAGACTCACAAGTTTTCATTAATATAGTAAAATCTGAAGGTGTGACTGGACGTTTTTATCAGGAGCCAATAGAATAAGTAAAGCACTATCATTATTTTGATAGTGCTTTTAGAATACTTATAAAAGTTTGATTGAGTAAATCATAAGAAAATTTATTTTGAGTTTTAGAAAGATGTGTTTTAATCTTAAGAAGTTGTTCTTCAATATACAAATCTAAAACTGAATAACTATTAATGTAATAGTGTTCATTCTGAGTTTTTTTTTAATATTAACATCTCATTAATTATATTTTGTAAATTATCTGGTAATATAAATATTAATTTAGTAAATTCAATTGGTGGTGGTGTTTGATATCGAATAATCCAAAGACATGATAATAGGGTTCTAAGACAATAAAAATAGTGTTTTAATGTTTTTCTTTTTAGAAAAGCTTGATTAGACATATGATAATAATGATGAATAGCTTTTTGAATATCAAAATAATATTGAAATGCTAAATCTACGAGTTGCCATTCTTCAGTTTTCTTATAAACAAGAGGAGTGTTGTACCATTCATAAAGAGTTGGATTAGATTCATATAGTAATCTTAATGCTTTTTTTAAATCCCAACCATTTATATCAAAAACTTCATTTAACTCATAATTAATAACATCACTCATTGGTTTTAAAGAGAGATAATCTTCTAGTTGTCTTATATAAATAAATCTAACATCGTAATCACTATCCTTTGATTCAAAACCCCATGCACGACTTCCTGATTCAACGGCAAAGAGGATAGTGACATTTTCTTGTGTTTCAATCTCTCTTAATTTTTTTAAAATGACTTCTTTCATCATATCACTTCCTAACCTTTAAAATTATAAACAGGTCTAATTACATTTATAATTTTTGCAGTTTCTCCTATATAATTTATAATATCTTCCATTGACTTATAGGCCATTGGACATTCATCTAAAGTATTTTCATTAATAGATGTTGAATAAATTCCTTGCATTTGATCTTTAAATGAGTTTAAAGAAAACAATTCTTTAGCTTTTTGACGACTATATAAACGGCCAGCTCCATGAGGAGCAGATTGATTCCAATCAAAGTTTCCCTTTCCAAGACAAATTAAGCTACCATCACGCATGTTAATAGGAATCAAAATCCTTTCATTTAATTGAGCAGATACAGCACCTTTTCTGATAATATTTTCTTTATGATCAATATAATTATGAATAGTTTCAAAAGAATTAAATTGATCAAGAGACATATCAAATAAGTGTTGAAGAATAATATTTGCAATTGTTTGACGATTTAAAGTTGCATAATCTTGACAAATCTTCATGTCATGTAAATACATATCACGGTATTCTCCACTTAAATAACAAAGTTCTTTAGGCAAATCAACTCCCCGTTCAACAAAGTCTCTTCTGAGTTCTTTCAGTGCTAATTGAATTTCTGATTTTTTACCAAGTTTTTTATATTCATTGATAAGTTCATTTTGTTTAGCAAATAATTCATCTTTACCAACCATTAAATCGTAAGCCAAATTTTGATAATATCTAGCCACCTGATGACCAAGATTACGACTTCCTGTATGAATAACCAAATAATAGTTTTCTTCTTGATCAATATCTATTTCAATAAAATGATTTCCACCACCTAGAGTACCAATACTTCTTTCTAATCGTTTTGTATCTTTTAATCCTCTATAACATTTTAGTTTTTGTAAATCTGGAAATCTAATCAAACGACCAGAATGTACAGATTTTCCACTAGGAATGTATTGTCTAATTGTTTTATCAAGTTTTTCAAAATCAATATTACATTTCTTTAATTCAACTGTTAACATACCACAACCAATATCAACACCAACAATATTGGGAATAACAAGATTTCCTAAGTTGGCTGTAAAACCAATAACACAACCTACACCAGCATGTGCATCAGGCATTACTCTTATTTTCGCATTTTCAGCAAATTTTTGATTACATAATAATTGTAATTGTTCAATTGCTTTTTCATCTATTACATCAGTAAATACCTTTGCTGAAGTATAAATTCCTTTTATTTCTTTCATTTCTTTCATCTCCTTTATGACAACTCCATTATAAGTAAATATGATTGACATATCATGGAAAAAAAGTTGCGAACTTAACGAAGTTCACAACTTAATTGCATAGATAAACGGTCTTTTATACATTCAATAAATTTTTGAGGAGCAATCACCTGAAGCATAGGTCCAAATGAAAGAATTCTAATAATTATTTCTGTTTCATCTTCTTTTTGATAAAAGATTTGTAAGTGGTAGGTATTATCATCAATCTGTTTAACTTGTTTTTGTAAATCAGCAAACTGCATAAGCACACGTTCTAATGTGTTTCGTTTATTATAAAGTTCGAGAGTAACTTGATGACGAGATGAATGCAACTGTTTATGTTCAAGCTGAAAATGTTCTCCTAAATCACATTGTGTGATTTTAGCAATATTTAAAGTGCGATAAATATGATCATTATATGTTTTCAACCGAAATTTGTTGTCTTTGAGAGAATATTCTATTTTGGCAGGCAGGCATGTTATTGTTTTATTTTGATACTGAATATTTAATGCAAATTGATGATCAATAGCATAAAGAATAGTCTGAAAGTTATTTATATAACTTTGGTCTTGAAAGGGATCACCATCTGAATATTGATCATAAATAACATAATCTTCAGGTGTGATTAGTGGTTCAATATCTTTAAGAGCCTCAAATGAAACTGAGAAGAGTTGAATGCGTGGATCAAGACTTAATGATTTTAACCAACGCTTTTCAAGTATTGTTAGTGGACGATGATGAGAATGGCATAAAGGTGTTGTATAATCAGATTTTAAAAGAGGCCAACTTTGATCTTTTATATGTTGAGTGATTTCTATTGAGCTTTCCTGATAAGCATATGATTGAATAATAGTTAACATTGTTTCATAATCTAATGTTTTATTTATTGCTGAATGAATGATTTTTTCTACACTTAAGTAATAACAACCATAAATCTCATGAAATATCATTTTTATTCACTTCCTTTGATTTGATATAGATCATACATTTTCAAAATATCTTGTTTAAATTGATTTTCGAGAGTTCGATTTGAAAAATTCAATTGTTTAATTCTACCTATAAACGTTCTTATCCAAGGAATGATTTCATAAGTCTCATAAATATCAATTGAAAACTGATAAGTTATATCATCTATTTGAGTTATAATTCCATTTCTTTTTTCCCGTTTAAGGCGTTGTAAAATATAGTTTTCATATGGCATAATCTGTATTGTAAAGGAAACATGTTCTAAAGGTTGAGTTTGGTGACATTGAACTGACCATATATGTTTTTCAATTTCTAATAAAGACCGTCTATGTTTATCAAAATCTTGGCAAATTGATAATGGCTTTATATCTTTTATATGATCAATACGATATGTTTTGATAGTATGATATCGGTTGGTATATGCAAGGAGATGACAACGTCCATTTTGAGAGCTTATATAAAGGCGCAATGGAATAATATAATAAATATGATTTTGGTGGTTGGTGATTTGAATTTCTTGTTTTTGATGCATAGCCTCTAATATATTTTCAAGAATTTCACTGTCTATAGCATGGACAATGTAATGGTGCTTAAAAGAAAAGGAGCTATGTTGCTCTATATAAGGAAGCATATAACTTCCAATAACTCCTAATGGCATGATTTCAGTATAATAGTGAATAGCATTTTGAAAACTGTTTAAATTAAATGAAGAGTTTCTTTGATAATAAAGTGCTTTTCCTTCTTTATGAGTTTTTAAAATACCTAAACTTACATATTCTTTGATTTTCTTTCTTATGGTTGATTCATCAAAGACATATTTTTGATCAAAATAAGAGAGGTAGAGATCAATTTGTTTTACTATATCCTGAAATGTAAAAAGAAGTGAAGAGTCATAAAGAATATCCAAAATATAAAAATGTAATGTGATATCTTTATTGGTAAAACTTTTAGCTTGAAAAACATGGTAAAGAGGATTATGTATAATTTGACGACTATCAATAGATAAGAAAACAGATTTTGATGATTTATATTGAAAAGACATATAATCCTGTAAATAACTCTCTAATCTTCTTTTTTCATTATCATACGAACGTTTACTTTTGAGTGACATATTGTTTCTATCTTTAAATCCATAAATATAAAATTCATGCATATAATGTCGGACTCTTTGAAAATGCTTAATTAATTCTGTGTAAGCCATAATTTTTCCTTCTTTCCATCATTCATTAATAATATTGTAAATGAGTCTGTGAGATAAGTCAAAAAAACAGATTAAATATCTGTTTGTAAGTTATGATTGTATTCACTTAGGAATTTTTCGAAGATCTCAACATGAAGTTGCTCATCTTTAATAATTCTATTTAAGACATCTTGAATAATAGGTTCATGAATGCATGAAGCTTGATGCTGATAAATTTGAATTGTATTTTGCTCTTGAATAATGGCATTTTCAAGCAATGTGTTTATTTGGCGTGGATAGACATTATAGCCTGGCGACCAATATTCTAAAAAATCATTTTGACAATCCCATAAACGAGGATCAACTCCAAGATGACAACACATTTTGGCAAAAATTTCTAAATGATGCATTTCAACAATACTAATCTTGTGCATAGCTTGTGATAATTCAGGCCAAAGTTGTTCTAAAATAACATGGTTATAGAAGTATAAACTGACAGCATTCATTTCACATTGTAATCCACCAATATTAGAAAGAAGTATTTGTCCATAGGCAATATTCATGTCTAAATTGTCGATTGATGGATAGGGTTCATTGATATAATATTCCATATAAAAACCTCCATATTCTTATATATGAAGGTTTTTTCTTATTTATTCAATATTTTTTCAAAAGCAATACGTGGTGCACCACTTTCAAGGATAATTTGGCCACATAATTGAAATCCATTTTTGTTGAGAAAACGTTGCATAGATTGATTATCATGATGAGTATCAATGCGAATACTATGAACATGATTTTGAAGACATTGTTCTATTGCAAAATCAAGAAGCTGTTTAGCAAGATTTTGTCCTTTATAATTTTCATCAACAACAATTCTATGTATAACAGCATAAGTCTGATTATGGGTTAACCATTGACCATCAATATCTTTATAACATGGATCATCTTCAAAAGCAAAATACATAGTCCCAATAATATTGTTTTGAAACAACACATAACTATGTCCCTTATCAATATCAGAATAGATATTCTCATCCTTTGGATAACCATCCTGCCATTGATCAATACCATTATTTCTAAAATAAGCTTGCGCTTGATGCACAAGCTTCATTATCGCTTGTACATCATTGACACTAGATTTTTTAATACACATATTCTTCCTCCCTTAATCCATATATGACTAAATCATGATAGTTATTATTTTTATAGACATGTTTCTTTAAATAGCCTTCTTTTTGAAATCCATTAGCTTCTAAAACGTGACATGATGCAATATTTTCACTATAGATTTCTGCATATATTTTGGTAATTGTAAAATTGCTAAAGAGGTAATCACAAAACATTTTGACAACTCGTTTTGTAATTCCTAATCCCCAGTATTGACTGCCAATCCAATAACCAATTTCACAATTTTTTATAAAAACATCCTTATGAAATGTAGCACCTACACAACCAATACAAACTCCATCAACAACAATTCCAAAATCCAAAGCATTATGTTCTAAAGAATGAGTAATAAATCTCATTGCATGATCTAATGTATATGGAAAAGGAAAAGAATTCTTTAAATAGCGATTAACCAAAGGATCATTAGCATGAATTGCTAATTGGCAGGGATCAATCTCATCTAATGATAAAAGTTCTATTTTCATATATCTCCTTAAGGAAGAGGCTTATCACTTGCAAGATATAGATCATACCATTCTTGCCTTGTCAATTTTATATCACAGGCAGCAACAGTTTCTTTTAAATGCTTTGTTGAAGTTGTTCCTAAAATAGGTTGCATACATGCAGGATGACGCAATAGCCATGCAATCGCAATAGCACTCTTTGTTACATGATATTCATCAGCAAGTCTTTGCATGACATTATTTAATTTTAGATAATCAGGATTATCTAAAAATGTTCCTTCAGCCCATGAAGCTTGTACAACACTCCATGGCTGGATAGTTATATCTTTAAGACGACAATAATCTAAAACACCACCATCTTTATCCTGGGCCCAATTTTCTTTCATATTCATATTTAACCCAGCATCAATCATAACAGAATGGACAATAGACAATTGTAATTGATTGATAATAATAGGATGTTTCGTATACTTTTGTAAAAGTTCAATCTGGAGCGGTGTATGATTAGAAACTCCAAAATATTTCACTTTCCCTGATTCGTATAATACGTCAAATGCTTCAGCAACTTCTTTTGGATCACATAGAGCATCTGGTCTATGTAAAAGTAGGATATCTACATAATCAGTTTGTAATCTTTCTAATGAAGCACAGACACTATTAATAATATGTTCTTTAGAGAAATCGTATCTTTTTCCTGGTATGATTGCGCATTTTGTTTGTATCACCATCTGTTTTCTTAATTCAGGATTCCTGTTTAAGACCTGTCCAAAAATCTCTTCAGATTTTCCGCCACCATAAATATCTGCATGATCAAAAAAATTAATTCCTTCATCTAAAGCAGTTTTTACTAATTCCTCAACTTCTTCAACACTCTTATTTGCAATTCTCATACAACCTAATGCTACTCTTGATACTTTTAGATTTGTATGAGGTAAATCAAAATATTCCATAATAATATCCTCCTATGTAGTTATTGTACTAAATTATGACTATAATGTAAAAGAGGAAAAGAATGGTTTTTTATAAATAGTGAAGAAAGTGAAAGGTGATTATTGATTTATTTATATCTCGATTGTCTAACTTTACATTTTAAGTCTTATACAATAAAGATATTTTTATTGTATAATGGTTTATGGTAAAATATATAAATAAGTGAGGTGAAGAATATGGTTTATCATATTGTTAATATAGTTGTTTATATTATTTCTATTGCCCTGGCAATGATTGGTATGAGTTGTTTTAAATTTGAAGAATATATAAAAAGAACAAAGATTAGAGAATTTTACATATTTTATATTGTCACTTCTGTAGCATTGGGATACTTATTTGCATCTTTTGTTTTGACTTTTGGTTCTATGAGTTTTCAATTCTAAAATGAGGAGCAAAGCATATATTATATTATGAAAACAATATATGCTAAGCTTCTTTTTGTTTTTGTATTGATATTCATGATTGGATGTTTACATTATCAGGATGCAATAACTTTCATAAAATCTAACTATCAAGCACAAAATAATCAAAAAGATTATATCGTTAAAGTGAAGACAAAATCAAAAACTTTAGAAATTCCATTAGAGGAATATCTGGTTGGTGTTGTTGCTGGAGAAATGCCTGTGAGTTTTGAAGAAGAGGCATTGAAAGCACAAGTTGTCGCTAGCCGTACATTTGTGTTATCTAGAAAAATGAATGTAGATAATACAACAAATTCTCAAGTCTTTTTAACAGATAGTCAAATGAAAAAGAATTGGGGAAATCAATATAAGGAGAATAAAGAAAAAGTTGAAAAAGCAGTTAAAGAAACAAGCTATGAAGTGATGACTTATCAGGGAAAATATATATCAGCTATGTTTTTTTCAAGTAGTAATGGGAAAACTGTGAATTGTGAAGATTATTTTAATGGTGAAGTTGCATATTTAAAATCAGTAGATAGTCATTGGGATTTAACAATTGATCCTGGGAATGTACGATATAAGACGTTTACGAAAACACAATTGGCGAATGCATTTGGAGTTACAGCCCCTAATATTGAGGTAACTTCTCATACAGAAAGTGGATATGTTAAAAATGTAACAGTTAATGGAAAAACTTATACTGGTAGAGAAGTGAGAGAAAAACTTGGATTAGCATCATCTTGTTTCCAAATTGATCTAACGTCAAAAGGTTATAAATTTACAACCAAAGGAAGTGGACATGGTGTTGGAATGAGTCAGTATGGAGCGCAAGCAATGGCTAAAGAAAATAAGTCATACAAGGAGATACTTCACCATTATTATCAAAATGTTGAAATTAAACGTATAGACTCGTAACTTTTGTTCATACTTAGATTGAGGTGAAAGTATGAAGAAAAGATCATTTAAATACAAAAAAGCACTTGGGATTACATTAGCATTAGCTGTATTCTTAGGTGGTATTGGTGTTGTGCAAAGAATTTTAGATAATCACACAAGTGACTTTGAGGATGAATCAGTTGTAAAAGTTGAAGAGAATAAAGACAACAAAGATAAGAAAGAAGAAAAAACAATTGAAACACTCAAAGCTCCTGTTAAAGATGGTGTAGGAATTGTTAGATATTTTTATAATAAAGATGATGACGCAGCAAAACAAGAACAGTCATTAATCTTATTTGAAGGTGTATATAGACCTAACCAGGGAATTGATTATTCTAATAAGAATGAATCATTTGATATTCTTGCTGCTATAAGCGGAACTGTAACAAAGAAAACAAATGATCCTGTTCTCGGTTGGATTGTAACAATTACAAATGGTGATAAGATTTCAACAACATATGAATCCTTATCTAAAGTGTCTGTTGAATTGAATCAAACTGTGAAACAAGGAGACGTTATTGGGACAAGTGGAGAGAATGTTTATGAAGCTGATTTAAAGAATCATTTACATTTCATTTTACAAAAAGAAGATCAGTTATTTAACCCAGAAAAATATCTTGGTCAGGCCTTAAATACGATTAAATAGCGATTTTCAATCGCTATTATTTTTTTCTTGTATTTACTACAAAAAATGTTACAATAGAAATGCTTATAGGAGGAATGTTTATGAAATTATCAAAAGAAATTGGTATTGATTTAGGAACAGCTAACATTCTTATTTATGTTAAAGGTGAAGGAATCGTTGTTAATGAACCTTCTGTTGTAACGATCAATACTGAAACAAATAGACCAATCGCTGTAGGTGAAGAAGCAAGAGATATGCTAGGAAAAACTCCAGGTAAATTTCAAGCTATTCGTCCTCTTAAAGATGGTGTTATCGCAGACTTTCAAATTACTGAAATTTTAATTACTCATTTTATTAATAAATTAAACTTAAAAGGAGTTTTTGCAAGACCAACAATCTTAATTTGCTGTCCTTCTAATATCACTTCTATTGAAAAAAGTGCTATCCAGGATGTTGCTTTAAGATGTGGAGCAAAAAGAGTTTATATTGAAGAAGAACCAAAGGTTGCTGCTATTGGAGCAGGATTAGATATTTCTAAACCTTCAGGAAATATGGTTATTGATATTGGTGGGGGAACAACAGATGTCGCTGTTCTTTCATTAGGTGATATTGTCACAAGCACTTCTTTAAAAGTTGCAGGTGATAAGATGGATGCAGAATTAATCAAATATGTTAAAGATAAATATAAGTTATTAATTGGTGATCGTACTGCTGAAGAAATTAAAGTGAATATCGGAACAGCATATGGTGCATCTGCTGAAGATATTTTAGATGTAAGAGGTAGAGACTTAGTAACAGGGTTACCTCATACAATTCAATTAAATGCTAAAGAAACTCAAGAAGCTTTAGAAGAATGCTGTTCAACTATTTTAAGAGCAACAAAACAAGTTCTTGAACAAACACCACCAGAATTATCAGCTGATATTGTGAATAAAGGTATCTTCTTAACTGGTGGAGGAGCTTTACTTCATAATTTAGATAAATATTTAGAAGAAGGATTAGGAGTTCCAGTATTCGTAGCTGACAATGCCCTTGATTGTGTTGCAGAAGGTTGCGGAATTATGTTAGAAAATACACAATACTTAAAATAATGCTTAAGGGCATTATTTTTTTCTTTAGGTTCAAATTGCAAAAATTGAACACATAGACTTTAGTCAGTTGAGCATATGAAATATGCGAAACAAAAAACCACCTGCTA